>SCPN01000140.1_pt1:0-147500 | contig 774391 bp, 1198 predicted proteins | sample 6106831 | NCBI WGS metagenome assembly SCPN01 (sample SAMN10720447, study PRJNA508395) | human gut metagenome | isolation source: Participant 1, 0 month | reverse complement strand
CCCGTAAGCGAAAGGAAAGATGACATGGCGGAATCCAGAGTACATCGAGACACGAGAAACCTTGATGGAATGGAGGACCACCCCGTAAGCCTAAATACTTTTAGTGACCGATAGCGCATAGTACTGTGAAGGAAAGGTGAAAAGGACCCCGGGAGGGAGGAAAGAGAACCTGAAACCCTGTGTTTACAAGCTGTGGAACATTTTATATGACAACCGCGTACTTTTGTAGAACGGTCCGGCGAGTTACGGATACTGGCAAGGTTAAGCACTTAAGGTGGAGCCGAAGGGAACCAAGTCTGAACAGGGCGTCAAGTCAGTATCCGTAGACCCGAAACCGGGTGATCTACCCATGTCCAGGTTGAAGTTGCCGTAAAAGGCAATGGAGGACCGAACGCACATCCGTTGAAAAGGGTGGCGATGAGGTGTGGGTAGGGAGAAATCCAATCGAACCCGGAGATAGCTGGTTCTCCTCGAAATAGCTTTAGGGCTAGCCTCATTTTAGTCTTATGGAGGTAGAGCACTGAATTTCCGCGGGGGCGTCAAAGCTTACCAAAGAATATCAAACCCGAATGCCGTGTAGATGTTGTATGGGGGTCAGACTGTACGAGATAAGTTGGACAGTCAAAAGGAAAGAGCCCAGACCACCAGCTAAGGCCCCAAAATGTGTGTTAAGTGGAAAAGGATGTGGGATTTCAAAGACAACTAGGATGTTGGCTAGAAGCAGCCACACATTCAAAGAGTGCGTAACAGCTCACTAGTCGAGAGGTCCTGCGCCGAAAATGTCCGGGGCTAAAACACAACACCGAAGCTGTGGAATCACGTAGATTGGTAGAGGAGCATTCTTAAGACCGACGAAGCTGTACCGGAAGGAGCAGGAGGGATAAGAAGAGAGAATGCCGGAATGAGTAGCGAGAGAGGTGGGAATCCTCGGCCGAATATCCAAGGTTTCCAGAGTAAAGCTGATCTGCTCTGGGTAAGTCGGGGCCTAAGGCCAGGTCGAAAGCCGTAACCGATGGACAACAGGTTGAAATTCCTGTACCTTAAGTAAACAGAACTGTGGGGACACGTGTGGAGAGCACAAGCCGGAAATGGAAAAGCCGGTGCAAGCGGGGTAGGAGTTGGCTGGCAAATCCGCCGGCAAATCCGAAGACGTGATGCGGAGCGAAATTTAGTAGCGAAGTCCGTGAGCCATGCGTCAAGAAAAGCCGCTATTGTTTATACTCGTACCCGTACCGTAAACCGACACAGGTGGATGAGGAGAGAATCCTAAGGCCGACGGGAGAAGCATTGTTAAGGAACTCGGCAAAATGACCCCGTAACTTCGAGAAGGTGCCTGCGAAGCAGGCCGCAGAGAATAGGCTCAAGCAACTGTTTAGCAAAACACAGGTCTATGCGAAACCGAAAGGTGAAGTATATGGGCTGACGCCCGCCGGTGCTGGAAGGTTAAGAGGAGAGGTTAGCGTTAACGCGAAGCTTTGAATTTAAGCCCCAGTAAACGGCGGCCGTAACTATAACGGTCCTAAGGTAGCGAAATTCCTTGTCGGGTAAGTTCCGACCCGCACGAAAGGCGTAATGATTTGAGCGCTGTCTCGACAATGCATCCGGTGAAATTGAAGTACCAGTGAAGATGCTGGTTACCCGCGCCAGGACGGAAAGACCCCATGGAGCTTTACTCCAGCTTGATACTGGGATTCGGTACTGCATGTACAGGATAGGTGGGAGACTATGAAATGGTAACGCCAGTTGCCAGGGAGTCGCTGTTGGGATACCACCCTTGCGGTATTGGGCTTCTAACCAGCCGCCGTGACCCGGCGGTGGGACAATGCCAGACGGGGAGTTTGACTGGGGCGGTCGCCTCGAAAGGGTATCGGAGGCGCTCAAAGGTTCCCCTCATAATGGTTGGAAACCATTAGCAGAGTGCAAAGGCATAAGGGAGCTTGACTGCGACACCGACGGGTCGAGCAGGTAGGAAACTAGGACTTAGTGATCCGGTGGTATGAAAGTGGGATTGCCATCGCTCAACGGATAAAAGCTACCCTGGGGATAACAGGCTTATCACTCCCAAGAGTTAACATCGACGGAGTGGTTTGGCACCTCGATGTCGGCTCATCGCATCCTGGGCTGCTAGTAGGTCCAAGGGTTGGGCTGTTCGCCCATTAAAGCGGTACGCGAGCTGGGTTCAGAACGTCGTGAGACAGTTCGGTCCCTATCCGGCGCAGGCGGAGGATATTTGAGAGGAGCTGTCCTTGAGTACGAGAGGACCGGGATGGACGGGCCGCTGGTGTACCTGTTGTCGACCAACTCCATGGCAGGGTAGCCAAGCCCGGACGGGATAAACGCTGAAGGCATCTAAGCGTGAAGCCCCTCAAGATGAGATATCCCTCACATAAGTGAGTAAGATCCCTTGAAGACTACAAGGTAGATAGGGCAGAGGTGGAAGCACGGTAACGTGGAGCTGACTGTTACTAATCGATCGAGGGCTTGACCAAATATGAACAATGTCTCGGTGTTGATGTGATTTCTGTGTGAAGTTTTGAAGGGTACAATTTTTATGGCCCAATGGCTCAGTTGGTTAGAGCGCCGCCCTGTCACGTGCGGAGGTCGCGGGTTCGAGTCCCGCTTGGGTCGTTTTATATGGGATCTTAGCTCAGCTGGGAGGCATCTGCCTTACAAGCAGAGGGTCATAGGTTCGAGCCCTATAGGTCCCATTTCTTATTATATATGCCGATGTGGCTCAATTGGCAGCAGCAGCTGATGTAATCAGCAGGTTATCGGTTCGAGTCCGATCATCGGCTTTCACATAATTTCATATTGTGTAAATGGGCAGATTCCCGAGTGGCCAAAGGGACAGACTGTAAATCTGCTGCAAATTGCTTCGGTGGTTCGAATCCACCTCTGCCCATTCTTTGATAACAAGTTATTATCAGAAGTAACTTCATAGCGCGGGATGGAGCAGTCTGGAAGCTCGTCGGGCTCATAACCCGAAGGTCATAGGTTCAAATCCTATTCCCGCAACTCAATGCGAAAGCATTTGTGCCCAATTAGCTCAGTTGGTAGAGCAGAGGACTGAAAATCCTCGTGTCTCTGGTCGATTCCGAACTGGGCATTGTGTTTTGTTTAAAAATAATATGGGATACTAGCTCAGTTGGTAGAGCACCTGACTTTTAATCAGGTTGTCGGGGGTTCGAATCCCCGTGTCTCACTGAAGAAGATAAGCGGAAAGCAAAACAAAGGCTTCCCGCTTTTGCGTGTAAAAGCGTTTTTCTTATAGGATGGAATCTGATGGATACCTGTAGTGTATGGTGTAGAAGAAATATTGTGCTATAGTTTAGGTAACTGATATGTAATGACCTCTTGTCAAGTACAAATTAACAGAAATCACCAAAAACATTTATTTAATTGTCTGAAGGCACCCTGAAAGAGCCTCGGAGTATCAGTTCCCGGCATTGGCCACTCTGATATACGTGGATTGGCTACCTACAGGTCAATGGTCCGCCGTGAGCTCTATCGTCTATTCGCGTGGATCACAGATTTCTCTGTGCCAACATAGTTACTTCGTAGATAGCTCGAACTTGAAATGGCCGAAGCCCTTTCAGGATGTCTTCAGTTGTTACTTTTATTACTGGCCAGATGTATGTGGCGCAAGCCATCTTACATCCGCTTGATTACCACCATAACAGCGGGATGATGATGTCAAGGCTGCGAAGCACCGCCAGCGGCGGCCAATTTGATATTAGCAGCACGGTGTTATATGTATCAGGCAACGTGATCAGTCATCATGCCCATAAAACAGGCAAGCTCACGTGCAATCGCTGTTTTAGCTACATTGGGTTTCTTGCTTTCCCAAGAACCATTTTGTAGTATCGGCCTTAAGCGTTCATTGGCTTTATCTGCATAAGCAATAACTTGTGGCGAATTACCGGCGACGTGATTTCAGTTTCTTGGATTTAAATCCTATCTGACCACGGGCATAGCATTGAGAAGCTTCTGTAAGGAGCATACGGACATGGCGATTTCCGGCTTTGGTAATACCAAGCCTTGTCTGTCCATCACCGCTGGAATCCTCGCCGGAACAAGTCCGAGATAGGACGCAAAATTCTGTGCAGACGCAAAACGATGAAAATCACCAACCTCGACCAGAACAGATAATGCGGTGTGTCTTTGACACCGATGAAACAACAAAGTTTCTTAACAGATTCTTTGTATTCATCCTTGGAAGCAAGTTCCTCTATGCGCTTATCTAATCGTTCCAGCTTATCACTAAGGGCAGTATAGGTCAGCAGATATTCGTCGAGGATTTCTTTGTAAAGTGCCTCAGGTTTTAATGACTTAAGCCATTTGATATGTGCTGCTGTCCAGTGACTATTTCCATCATAGCGATAGTTGTGGCGAAGACAAAACGCAAGGATCTGCTGTTTGACCTTCTTAAGTGCCAGTTTATGATCATCCCTCATACGGAGAAATTCTTTCGTTTCCTCATCTGCTGCTGTAGGGATGTGAACAGGACTGTATGCTGCGCCAAACATTTGGCGATGATTTCAGCATCACGCTTATCAGTCTTAATTCTTTTACTACGCTGCTCAAGCATCGTAGTTGGAGCAAGTATCACACAGTTAACATGATGTTCTGTTAGCTGATGATATAAAGTGTAACCGAGGCAGCCAGCCTCATAACCGCATATGAAGTTAGCATCGTTTCCGTAGACGGTACGAAGAAACTCCAGATATCTCAGAACATTTTGTAATCAGCTTCTGTTCTCTGGAAGCGAGAACCTTTTTCGGCATCGATTGTGTACGCACAAAATGTAAAACTTTCTTTGTGTACATCCATTCCTACGTAAACTGTGTTATAATTCATTTGATGACCTCCCTTTGTATGCGGTAATCCCTGTTACCATTGACTTTGACAATCTTTAGTATACAGGCAAATCCACGAACCTACAATGTGGAGGTCATTACATATTGTCTATTCTTTTAAATGATGATAAGGATGTGAAACAAATGAAGCAGGAGACAGAGGAATGGCGTGCGGCAGAGAAAAAGCAGTATGAAAAAATGACGGAGACGCCGGTGTCAAAGCTCATTATTATGCTTGGCATACCGACGACAATCAGCATGCTGGTCACAAATATTTATAATATGGCGGACACCTATTTTGTCGGGGAGCTCGGGACAAGTGCTTCGGGAGCGGTCGGCGTAGTGTTTGGACTGATGGCAATTATTCAGGCTTTCGGATTTATGTTTGGGCATGGAGCGGAAGTATTATCTCCAGAAGGCTCGGCGCGAAGGATGTAGAGAGCGCCACGCGGTTTGCGTCGACCTCGTTTGTGAGCGCGCTGGCTGCCGGAGGATTGATTACGGTATTGGGACTTTTGTTTCTCGAACCGCTGATGCGCTTGTTGGGAAGTACGGACACGATTCTGCCGTATGCAAAGACGTATGCCATCTTCATTCTGATTGCGGCGCCGTTTATGGCGAGCAGCTGCGTGATGAATAATATTCTGCGTTACGAAGGACGGGCAGCGCTTGCGATGGTAGGGCTGATCTCGGGAAGTGTCATCAATATCTTCGGGGACTGGTTTCTGATGACGCGGTGTCATCTTGGGGTGGAGGGAGCAGGAATCTCCACGGCGGTGTCCCAGCTCATCAGTTTTGGAATCCTGTTCTATATGTTTTCAAGCAATAAGACGCAGAGCCGGCTCGCGCTGCGGTATGTTACCAGAGAGCCAAAAGAAGTGCTCATGATCTGTAAGACAGGTCTGCCCAGCCTGATGCGGCAGGGATTGTCGAGTGTGTCCACGATGATGTTAAACGGGCAGGCGGGTGTGTACGGAGATGCGGCGGTGGCGGCCATGTCGATCGTGAACCGGATTTGCATGTTTGTCTTCTCGGTCGGACTTGGAATCGGTCAGGGGTTCCAGCCGGTGTCGGCGTTCAATTATGGAGCAAAAAAGTACGGCAGGGTGAGGAAGGGCTTCTATTTCACGATCACAGCGGGGAAGTCCTGCTCGGCGCGATTGCGGTGCTCGGCATGTTTTCCGGCGCAGCTTGTGGCGGTATTTCAGAATGATCGAGGTGGTGGCGATCGGAGAGGTTGCGCTCCGCGTCCAGCTTGTGGCGCTGTTCTTCCAGCCGATGACGGTCTGCGCGAACATGATGTTTCAGAGTATCAGGAAAAACGGCAGGCAACGCTGCTTGCCATGCTTCGGAGCGGACTGTGTTTTATTCCGGTACTGCTTCTGCTGTCAAATACCATGGGACTGACCGGCGTCGAGGTCTCGCAGACGGTCGCCGATATTTTATCCTTCTTCATTTCGCTGCCGTTTGCGCTTCATTTTCTGCGTGAATTGGACCAGAGAGAAAAGAGCGTCAAAATCTGAAAAATACAACACTTTCCCGCTGTCAAACGTTATCTATAGGAAGGCAGTCAGAGGAGGGAAGCGGTGATTGAAGATCTCTATGAAAAATATCATGCCGAACTCATCCGGTGGTGCAGGCGTATGACACAGAACGAATCTGCCGCGGAGGAGCATTTTACCGCGCACTGCATCATACGCAGGAGCTGGACGGCATGGATCTTGCGCAGGGGAGTGCATGGCTTTACCGGACGGTCAAAATCTGTTTGTGGACCGGTTCCGGCGTGACGGTGATGGCAGAACTGCCGGAGAAGCACGGTACACGGATTATGGAGAATTGGAAAATGCACAGCTCCTTTCCGGGCTGCCGGAAGAAGAGCGCATCCTGTTTACCATGCGTTATCTGGAAGGCTACAACTCCAGGGAACTGGGGGAGCTTTTCGGAATACCGCCGGCGACGGTGCGTATGCGGCTTGCTTCGGCGAAAGCATTTGCAGAGAGTGGGAGGATTAAAGGATGGAGAAAAGAAACGTTATCTGTTGAATTGTGAGGTATGTGACGCGAGAAAGATGCACGAGAATCTGTTTGACCCGTACGATGAGGTTGTGATCAATGCGGACGTGCTGCTGGTGAACGGGATGCCAGAAGGAATCTGAGCCGGTATCCGATCCAGCTGAATGGCGATAATATCGTGGAGGCAGAGGGCGATGTGGACGTGCAGGTGCAGAACGGCTGGATGGAACTGAAATGTGGCCAGATGCCGGCGAGAAAAACAGTGCTGGTGGTCAACGGAGGACTTGCCATTTCACCGGGCACGGAGGAACTTTTAAAAATTACCTTGCGATTATCGTCAACGGTTCGGTGCGTTACCCGGAAAGTCTTTCGGCGGGGCTTACCAGAATGAAGGTCAACGGAAAACAAGTGTGTATCCGGATGATTGTATTATATTGAAGGAAGCGCTAAGATTGATGCCTATTTTCCGCTGCGGGCAGAAGCGGGGGCACGGTATTATGCGGAGCGCCGCGTGGTTCTCCTGGATGAAAAGCTCGATGTAGCGGCACTCGCCGAAAAGCAGGTACGGTTTGAAACGCAGGAGCTTCTGGTGACGGAGAGCAACGTGGAAGCTGCGGTTCCGCTGGTGGGGGCTGCGACAACGCTTACCGTGGTGCCGGATGGATGTGCCTATGTGGATGAGGTAGACGGCGTGAGTCTGGATGAGCGGCTTCTGCGCAAATATGGAAAGAAGCTTTACATTAACGGCGATCTGAGTCTGGATGCAAACAGCACACCGTATCTCGCACAGATCGAGTACCTGTACGTCAACGGACGGTACTGCTTCTGCCGGAGCAGAAGGACGCATTTCTGGCGCTGAACGTGGATTACAAGATGATGATCGTCCGGAGCGGACTGCAGATTGCGAACCGCCTGAAAGCGTTCGTGGGACCGGATCTGCTGGATGAGACGCCTCTTGGCATCACGATACAGGATTGTGTGCAGGTCATTCTGGAGGATGATCTGACGGCAGGGCAGATTCAGGAAAAATTGAAGTTTAAAGATTGTATGGAAATCATCTGTAACGAGGCGCAGAAGCAGGCGGTACAGATGGTCAGCGAAAATGTTGCCAGAATCAATACGGATCCGGGAAAAGGCTCCAAAGAGGAAGAAGACGCATTTGACGGAGTACGGATCAACGCGGAATCTTATGTTTTATAGTGAAAAGAGGTTGACAGTCGGTATAAAGCTGTATCATACTTAGGTGGATTCACTGCAACGCGTTGCAGTGTGAAAATATCGGAAGATAACATATGCGACAGCGCGTATGACAGAAAGGATCAATAGATATGGAAATGGAGATGGAATTTTTACGGAAGCTGCCGACACCGCAGGAGTTAAAGGAGCAGCATCCGGTCAGTGCACAGATTGTAGCCACCAAGGCGAAGAGAGATGACGAGATCCGGATATTTTTGAAGGAAAATAGGACAAACTGATCCTTGTGATCGGTCCGTGTTCGGCGGATAATGAGGATGCTGTGATCGACTATATTTCAAGACTCCGCACGGTGCAGGAGAAAGTGTCGGACAAGATTTTTATGATTCCGCGAATTTATACCAACAAGCCGCGCACAACCGGAATCGGCTACAAGGGCATGCTGCATCAGCCGGATCCGGAGCGGGAAGACATGTTAAAGGGGATCATCGCGATCCGTCACATGCATATGCGGGCGGTGGAAGACACCGGCTTTACCTGCGCGGACGAGATGCTCTACCCGGAGAATCACCGCTATCTTCGGATCTTCTGTCGTATGTGGCGATCGGGGCGCGCTCGGTAGAAAATCAGCAGCACAGGCTGACGGCGAGCGGTGTGGGAATTCCGGCAGGAATGAAGAATCCGACCGGCGGAGATATCTCTGTCATGATGAATTCGATCATTGCGGCACAGCACGGACATACGTTTTTATACCGCGGATGGGAGGTCAAGACGACCGGCAATCCGTATGCACATGCCATTTTGCGCGGATATGTGGACAAGTTTGGCAGAAACATTCCGAATTATCATTATGAGGATCTGCAGAATCTTCTGGAAAATTATGAGGAGGCACGGGAAGCGGGGCATGAACTGGCGCATCCGGCGGTCATCATAGATACGAACCACTCCAATTCCAGCAAACAGTTTATGGAGCAGATCCGGATCAGCAAGGATGTCCTGCACAGCTGTAAGGTGTCGGGAGAGATAAGAAAGCTGGTAAAGGGATTGATGATCGAGAGTTATATCGAGGACGGTGCGCAGAAGGTCGGCGACGGCTGTTACGGAAAGTCGATCACGGATCCGTGTCTCGGCTGGGAGAAGACCGAGAAGCTGATCTACGAACTGGCGGAACTGTGGTAAAGGAGAGGGAATGTATCGGATATTGATCGTGGAGGACGATGAGATCATTGCGCGAAGCTTAAAAAAGCATCTGGAAAGCTGGGATTATGATGTGGTCTGCGTGGAGGATTTTTCCGACGTCATGAAGGAGTTCGCGGGGACGGCGCCCCAGCTGGTGCTGATGGACATCAAGCTTCCCTTTTACAACGGGTACCACTGGTGCAGCAGGATCAGGGAGGTGTCGAAGGTTCCGGTAATCTTCGTGTCGTCGGCGTCGGACAATATGAATATCGTCATGGCGGTCAATATGGGCGGCGATGATTTCATTGCCGCCGTTCGATCTGGATGTGCTGACCGCGAAGATCCAGGCGCTTTTGCGCCGGACCTATGATTTTGCGGGGCAGAATACGGTGCTGGAGCATAGAGGCGCGCTCTTAAATCTGGGCGATGCGACACTCACCTGCGGGGAGATGCGGGTAACGAAAAACGAACTTAAGATACTGCAGGTGTTAATGGAAAACAAGGAGAAGATCGTGTCCCGCGATACGTTGATGACAAAACTCTGGGAAAGCGATAGCTTTGTGGATGAGAACACCCTTTCCGTCAATGTGGGAAGGCTGCGGAAAAAGCTGGATGCGGCAGGACTTCCGGATTTTATTTTGACAAAGAAAGGAATCGGGTATCATATCGGGTAGGGGATGTTGATGAAGCAGAAAATAGGGGGATCCTACATAAAATGCTGTCTGAAATGGATTGCCGCAGTGATTGGCTGCGGGATCGTGATGACGGCAGTCTTATTTTTAAATGAAGTGCCTGCCGGGGAGATTGCCTACGGCATGCTGTTATGTCTGGGAATCCTGCTGTTTGCAGTGACGATGGATGGGATAAGTTACGGCAGGCGGCACAGGGAACTGTTCGCACTGCAGCAGTCGATAACGGTATCGCTGGAGAATCTTCCGGAACCCGGCGAAATCTTAGAGGAGGATTATCAACAGCTGCTGGGGCTTTTGGCGGAAGAGAAAATGCGTATCTGGAATACGGCGGTCAGCGAAAAGCGCGATCTGATGGAATACTATACCATGTGGGTGCATCAGATCAAGACGCCGATTGCGGCGCTAAAGCTTTTAATCGAGGAGGAAGCGGATATTCCCGGTGAAGAGGAGCCTTTGGGAGAGGACAGGGAAAGTCTGCAGCAGCAGAGGGAGAAGCGCAGGGATGAAGAACTGCAGCAGCTGTTTGCGATTGAGCAGTATGTGAACATGGCGCTTTCGTATATGCGTCTCGGATCGGAGACCACGGATTTTGTGCTGCGGCAGACAGATCTCGACGAAGTGATCCGGATGGCGGTGCGCCGCTATGCGAGACATTTTATCAGCAAGAAGATCGTACTGCACTACGAGGAGACGGGGGCACGGGTGCTTACCGATGAAAAATGGCTTGGCTTTGTCATTGAGCAGCTGTTGTCGAATGCGCTCAAGTACACGCATGAGGGAAGTATCACGATCGGGATGGAGGAGGGGCGTCTTACCATTACCGATACGGGGATCGGAATCCGCGCGGAGGATCTGCCGAGAGTCTGCGAAAAGGCTATACCGGCTATAACGGTCATGCTAACCAGAAATCAACCGGGATTGGGCTGTATCTTTGCAGCACTATTTTAAAAAGCTGGGGCACAGCTTTACGATCACATCGCAGGAAGGAACGGGAACCCGGGTGATGATCGGCTTCCCGGAAGAGTCATAGAAGAATCTTACAAAAACGTAAGAAACAGCAGAGAAATGTAATCCAAAGAAATGGCTTGCATTTCTCTGTTTTGTTATACTGGGTACAGTCAAGGAAAGGAGAGAGACACATGGCTATTCTGGAAGTTCGTAATCTGAAAAAAATATATACAACAAGGTTTGGGGGAAATCAGGTGCAGGCGCTTGCAGATCTGAATTTTTCCGTGGAAAAAGGGGAGTATGTCGCAATTATGGGAGAGTCCGGTTCCGGAAAGACGACACTGCTCAATATTCTGGCGGCGTTAGACAAACCGACGGCAGGGGAAGTGCTGTTGAATAATAAGAACATTGTGACACTCGGCGAGAGGGAGATTTCCAAATTCAGAAGGGAGAACCTGGGCTTTGTTTTCAAGATTTTAATTTGCTGGATCATTTTCATTAAAGATAACATTCTTCTGCCACTTGTCCTGGCAGATGCACCGGTGCAGGAGATGGAGGAGCGGCTTTGGCCGATTGCCGAAAAGCTTGGGATCGATGTGCTGCTTGAGAAATATCCTTATGAGGTTTCCGGCGGACAGAAGCAGAGGGCGGCGGTTGCCCGCGCACTGATCACCCGTCCGCAGCTGATTCTGGCAGATGAACCGACGGGGCGCTGGATTCCAGGGCGACCGACGGACTGTTGAAGCTGTTTGGCACGATCAACGGGGAAGGACAGACGATTCTTATGGTGACACATTCCACGAAAGCGGCGAGCCATGCCAACCGGATTCTTTTTATCAAGGATGGCGAAGTATTTCATCAGCTGTACCGCGGGAATATGACGAATGAGGAGCTGTATGTGCGGATTTCGGATACGCTGACGGTTCTTACCACCGGCAAAGAGGGAGGCTATCATGCGTAAGTTATATGTGAAACTGGCAGTAGTCAATATCCGCAATAACAGACAGCTTTACCTGCCGTACCTTCTGGCGGGGGTGTTCTCGGCAGCGATGTTCTATCTGGTAATGTCCATTCAGGATAACCCGGGGCTGGAGCAGATGAGAGGCGGCGCCTATGTGGCGGCAACGCTGCTGCTCGGAGTGATCATTGTCGGACTGTTCGCGGCGATTTTCTGTTTTATACCAACAGCTTCATCATGAAGCGGCGCAAACGGGAATTGAGCGTATACAATATACTTGGGATGGAGAAGAAACATATCGCCAGGGTGCTTTTCCTGGAAATGCTGTTTACGGCGGCGGTTACGATCGGCGGAGGACTGTTGTTCGGCATTGCATTCGGCAAGCTGATGACGATGCTTTTGTACCGCATGACCGGATTTAACCAGAGCGTTCCGTTTACCATTTCACTGACGGGATGCCACCACACGCTGGTGCTTTTCGGCTGCATATACGCGGTCACGCTTTTCTATAATTTTATGCAGATAAAGCTTTCCAACCCGATGGAACTGCTGCACAGCGCCAATGCGGGAGAGCGGGAGCCGAAGACGAAAGTGCTGCTGGCGGTGATTGGAGCGGCGGCACTCGGCAGCGGCTATTATCTGGCACTTACGGTGGCGGACGCAGTCTCTGCCATTACCATGTTTTTTGTGGCGGTACTGCTTGTGATTCTGGGAACGTATTGTCTGTTTACTGCGGGCAGTATCGCCGTACTCAAACTGCTTCGGAAAAATAAAAGCTATTATTACAAATCAAGACATTTTACGACGGTTTCCGGTATGATCTACCGGATGAAACAGAACGCGGTGGGACTTGCCAATATCTGTATTTTATCGACGATGGTTCTGGTGACGGTTTCTACCACTCTGTGTATGTATCTGGGAGTGGAAGACGCCCTAAAGCGGCGTTTTGTACATGAGGTGTCTGTGGTGTCCTATTATAATGCAATGCCGGAACATCCGGAGGAGGTGGATGCACTGGCAGAAGCATCTCTGAAGGATTCCGGACGGGTGCTGACGGGACACAGCGCCATGTTGAACATGTCTCTGACAGCGGTGCGCACAGACGATGGATTTTCTGTGACCGGCATCGGGGCAGGCACAGATTACAGCATTAGTGATGTGGTGCTGCTCACGATTCTGCCAAAATCCGATTGGGAGAATTACACCGGTGAAACGGTCGGGGAACTTGGCAGCGGAGAGATTGCACTGGTGGCATCCTCTGCCTATGAAAAAGGGACGTTGACGCTTGACAACGAGACATATCAGGTAAAACAGATCTGCGCATATCCTGAGACGGATCACGATTATCTGGATGACATGGCAGACGACAGTGTATTTATGATTGTGCCGGATAGGGAGGCGCTGGGGCAGATTTTACGGAGTTGAAACAGAACTGGGACGAGGAGCGTGTAAGCCTGCAGATCAAATACAATATGGCGTTTGACATAGACGGAACAGCAGAAGAAAAAGTGGCAGCGGAAAATACGCTTCATGCGGCGATTACCGCATACAATGACGGGCATCCGTCGGATGATGCAAAGGACTCTTATTCTAGAACGTATGTCGAATGCCGGGCACAGAACCGGGATGAATACTACAGCTTAAACGGTGGTCTGCTTTTTATCGGCCTGTTTCTGGGCGCGATGTTCCTCATGGTGACGGTGCTGATCATTTTTACAAGCAGATCTCGGAAGGCTACGAGGACAAGGAACGGTATGCCATCATGGAGAAGGTCGGCATGAGCAATGCCGAGGTAAAGCGGAGTATCCGTACACAGATCCTGACGGTATTATTCCTGCCGATCGGGGCAGCAGTACTTCATGTTGTCATGGCATTCCCGATGATCAAATGGATTCTGGCGGCGTTCAGCCTCAACAATACCGCACTGTTTGCCTTATGCGTTGCGGTTACGGCATTGGTGTTTCTGCTGATTTATCTGCTGGTGTTTGCGCTGACTTCCCGCAGCTACTATAAGATTGTGGGGAATCAGGTTTAGAGAAAATGGTTCCCACCATAAAATCCAAAAACTCTTCCAGTGTCATTTTAGGGTTCTGCAGCCAGCGAATGACACTGGCGAGAAGACCGGACAGGTAAAAATCGGCAAGAAGCGCCATCTCGTAATCGTCATGCCTCCGAGGGAACAAAATAACGGTTTAAGAGGGCCATACCACTTCTTTCAGGCGGGTCGCAAAATGCGGGTCGCCATGATCGCTTAAGAGTACAGCAGCATAGGTTTCATATGTCTGCATCAGATCTAAAAGAATTCCCATCTGACCGGAAAGGTCAAAGGTATCATTTTTCCAGAGAATCATTCAGAACATCTGTAATTTTCCCGAGGATTTCTTCCTCAATCTGATGAAGAAGATCATATACATCATTATAGTAGAGATAAAAGGTGCCGCGGTTGTAACCGGCAAGCTCGGTAATCTCCTTGATGGAGATTTTTTCTATCGGTTTTTGCGCGTAGAGAGACCAGAAAGCGATCCGCAGATTATTTTTGGTCTGTTCTGTGATATGGGGCTGCTTTTTCATGAAAACCTCCCGGTATAAGATTTGTGTTCATTTTGTCTTCACGTAAATTATAGCACGACAACGTGTTGTCTTCAATTTTTTAACACGTGCGGAGAATCTGTTGATTGATGAAAGGCAGCGCGGGGAGTACATTAGGCATAGAAAATGGAATCTGCATAGAGATAAAAAACAGAGTCTGGGAAGAAAGGCGGCCTTTTATGGCATATATCGAATTTAATAATGTAACGAAGGAATATAAGACAGGTGAGACTTCGATCAAAGCGCTGGATGGAGCCTCATTTTCTGTGGAGAAGGGCGAACTGGCAGTGATTCTCGGTTCCTCCGGTGCAGGAAGACGACGGCGCTCAATATTTTAGGCGGAATGGATGTGCCGACTGCGGGCGAGATCAAGGTGGATGGCAGAGATATTGCAAAGTATAACAAAAAGCAGCTCGTCGGATACCGGCGTACCGATATCGGGTTTGTATTCCAGTTCTACAATCTGGTGCCGAATCTCACAGCGATAGAGAATGTGGAACTTGCGGCGCAGGTGTGCAGAAATTCGCTCGATGCCGGGGAGATGCTCACAAAGTGGGACTGGCGGACCGCAAAATAACTTTCCGGCGCAGCTTTCCGGAGGAGAACAGCAGCGGGTGTCTATCGCGCGTGCGATCGCCAAGAATCCGAAACTCCTGCTCTGCGATGAGCCGACGGGAGCGCTTGACTATAACACCGGAAAACAGATTCTGCAGCTGCTGCAGGATACCTGCCGGAACGATGGGATTACGGTACTTCTGATTACGCACAACTCTGCGCTGGCACCGATGGCTGACCGCCTGATCCGCTTTAAGAGCGGAAAGGTGACAGAGATTACCTGCAATGCGCACCCTACGCCGATCGCGGAGATCGAGTGGTAGCGGGGCAGAAGAGAAAGGCAGGGATACTGATGAAGAGTGCATATAATAAGGAGATATGGCGGGCGATCCGCAAGGGGAAAAACGGTTTTTCTCCATCATGCTGATCACGATTCTGGGTGTCGGAATGCTCACCGGATTGCGGGCTGCCTGCATGGATCTGCGCTATTCGGCAGATCAGTTTTATGACAGACAGGGACTGTACGATATCAGTGTCGTCTCGACGCTCGGACTTACGGAGAAGGATGTGGATGCGTTAAAGGCACTGGACGGTGTCGCGGATGCGGTCGGCGTCTACAGTGAGACGGTACATGCGAAAGTAAACGATCATGAGGTCAGCATTGCAGTCTGCACGTTGAATGACAGGGGAATCAATCAGCCGTATGTGTTGTCCGGCAGGCTGCCGGAGAGTGCGGATGAGACCGCCGTTACAACCGCGTTTGCCGATGAGACGGGATGCGGCATCGGGGATGTCATCGCGGTGGATACAACAGATGATGAGGAGTCTTCGCTGCTCTGCAGCCGCTTTACCGTAACGGGAATTGTGGTGGATGTGCAGGATGTCAACAATGCAAAGGGAGCGACGGCGTTCCGCTCCGGGCAGTCGGAGGATGACACTGTGTTCATCTTGCCGGAGGCGGCAGACAGCGATATTTACACACAAGTCTGCCTTACCGTCGATGGTGCTGCAGAATTGTTCTGCTATTCCGATGCCTATGAGGAAAAGGTCGCACAGGTGACGGATGCGATTGAAACGCAGATTAAGGAAAATCGGGAGCAGGCACGGTACGTGGAAGTCACGGATGAGGCGAAAGAGAAGCTTGCGGATGCGAAAGCGGAGGCGGAAGAGTCCTTTGCTGAGGCAGAGCAGCAGCTTTCCGATGCGAGAGCAGAGCTGGATAAGGGCTGGCAGGAACTTTCCGACGGCCAGGAGGAATTTGATGCGGAAAAACAGCAGGCGGAGGATGGTTTTGCGGAAGCGAGAGATGAAATTGCCGCGGGAAAGCAGCAGATTGCCGATGGCAGCGCGCAGCTGGATGCAGCGGAGCAGCAGCTTTCGGAAGGCGAGGCGCAGGTGGCATCCGGTAAGCAGACGCTTTCGGCAAAGGAAGAGGAAACCTATGCACAGTTAGACGCGGCACGCGCACAGCTTACAGAGAGCAGTAAACAGGCAGCGGAGACGGAGGCGGCATTGGAAGCGCAGGCGCAGGAGGTCATCCAGGCGTACGGGGAAGCATGGCCCGCTGAGGCCTGGGACGCCTATGTGCAGGCGGCAGTGGAGGCGTATTTACCCGTAGCAAGAGCGGTGGTCGCAGAGCAGGATGCCTCGCAGGCACAGGCGGCGGTGCCGGGACTGGTGGCGGACAGCCAGAGTGCGTTTTGAGGCGCTGCAGCAACCCACAGCCGATCAGCTGGTACAGCTGCAATGGGACTGGGAAATGTGCGGGCGACAATCCAGGCGCTCGGCGAGGCACAGGCGCAGCTGGATACGGCAGAACAGACGGCACGGCAGCAGTTTGATGCGGCATGGAACGAACTGAACGAAGGGGAAGCACAGATCATCTTCGGAAAATCGCAGATTGCCGATAAGAGAGCAGAGCTGGAGAACGGCAGTATGGCGCTTTCCGAAGGCGAGGCGCAGCTGGCGCAAAAGGAACAGGAGACTGCGGCGCAGATAAAGGACGGTGAGGAAAATCTCGCCGAAGGACGGGAAAAGCTGCTTGAAGGTGAGACGGAATACGCGGACGGCAAGGCAGAATATGAAGAAAATCTTGCGGACTTCAATGAGACGATTGCGGAGGAAGAGCAAAAGATTGCGGACATTGACATGACACAGTGGTATGTACAGGATCGCACGTCTCTGAGCGGTTATGCCAATGTGAAGAGCGATGCGGCGTCGATTGAGGCGATCGGTACGGTGTTCCCGATGGTATTTTTCGTTGTTGCCATTCTCATCAGCCTGACGACGATAACCCGTATGGTGGAGGAGGACCGCGGTCTGATTGGAACCTACAAAGCGCTCGGCTTTACGGATCGTGAGATCCGCAGAAAATATCTGGTGTATGCATGTGCGGCGAGTGTGTCCGGCGGAATTCTGGGAAATGTGTGCGGATTTGTTCTTCTGCCGGAGATTATTTTCCGGATTTTGATACGATGTATCAGTTCCCGGAATATCTGCTGCGCTTTATGCCGCTGCTCGGATGTGGCGGAGCTGCACTTTTTGCGGCCGGAATTGTCATCGCTACCGCCTGTGCATGTAAAGCGGAACTTGTACACATGCCGGCAGTTCTGATGCGGCCGAAAGCGCCGCGCGCAGGCTCCCGCGTACTGCTGGAGCGCATCACGCCGGTATGGAAGCGCCTGTCATTTCTCAATAAAGTGACCGCCCGCAACCTGTTCCGCTATAAAAGCGTCTTTTCATGACCGTAGCGGGAATTATGGGATGCATGGCGCTCTTACTTTCGGATTCGCGGTGAGGGATTCGGTGACAGACCTGCTGCCGCGCCAGTATGAGAATGTGTACCGGTATGATGTCATGGCGGCGGGGCAGCATCCGACAATGACAAGATTCTTTCCTATGTAAATGGGGATCCGAATGTGCAAAGTGCGCTGAACGTGCAGATTTCCACGGTGAAGCTGAAGAATGCTGCCGGGAAGGAAGAAAAGGCACAGATGATTGTCGTGCCGGGGATGAGCCTCTTGCAGAGTACATTGGTCTGTACAATCTTAAGGATGAGGAGATCGGCCTTTTGGACGGCGAGATTCTGGTGACGCAGAATGCGGCAAATGTGCTTGGGTTTGCGGCCGGCGATCAGGTGGAGATTCAGGATCAGGATCTGAATCAGCGGGAAGTGACGGTAAGCGGTCTCGTCCGCAATTACCTCGGCAATAACGTCTATATGACAGAGAAAACCTATGAATCGCTGTTTGGCGATTATGAACCGAACGGAGTATTTTTAAAGTTGTCGGAAGAATGTTCGGATGAAATTGCCTATGCAGATGATCTCGGCGGAAAAGAGGGTATCGTGTCCTACACCAGCAAGCAGGAGCTTTCGGATGAGTTCTCGGATGCGTTCACCCTGATCAATATGGTGGTCTACATTGTGATTATCATGGCGGCGGCGCTCGCGTTCGTGGTTTTATTTACGCTGTCTACGACGAATATTTCCGAGCGGAGCAGAGAGCTGGCGACGATTAAGGTGCTGGGATTTTTTGACCGTGAAGTGCATCTGTATGTCAACAAAGAGACCATGATACTCACGGCGATCGGCATTGTCTGCGGAATTCCGCTGGGATATGCGTTTGCGCAGACCTTAACGTATGTTTTGAACATGCCGTCGATTTATCTGGCGGTGTCCCTTCACGGGAAAAGCTATGCCATGGCGGCAGGCCTCTCATTTTTGTTTGCGATCCTGGTGGATCTGCTGACGAACCGCTCCCTGGATGAAATTGATCCGGTGGAAGCGTTAAAGAGTGTAGAATAGAAAAGCGCCGGCACCGATGTGTGAAGTTCATCGGTGCCGGCGCTTGTAAGATTTAGATTTGTTAAGGTTTTATTTAGAAATTGATAAGAAATAAAGATAATAATGTGATACGTAGCAGATTGCTACATAAAACTTTATTAGGGGAGCGATATTTGTGAAAAACATACTGGACTATTTGGAAAGAACAACAGTATGCAATGCTTGGAAAACAGCGGTTGATGACGGGAATATTTGTATGACGTGGCTGGAATTGCAGGAAATGTCAAAAGCATCGGGACGGCATTGTGCAAAAGAACAGGCAGACAAAACCGGTTGTGATATTGGCGGAAAAAAGCGCAGTTGCGTTGGCTGCAATGTTTGGAGTAGTGTATGCAGGATGTTTTTATGTAATGGTGGATCCCAAACAGCCGATCGAAAGATTATGCGAAATATTTCATACATTGTTACCTGAAATTATCATCATACCGGCAGAAAATGAAGCGCTTCTGGAACAAACGGGTTATGGAGAATGTAAATGTCTGTTGAAAGACATTATGAAAGAGCAGATTGATGAAAGACAGCTTCTTGCAGTACGTAAAGCATGCACAGTAGATGACCTTTTATACGGAATCTTTACTTCAGGCTCTACCGGAGTGCCAAAGGGGTTGTGGTAAGCCATAAATCAGTAATAAATTTTATTACACATTTTATTCATACATTCCGGTTCACAGAGACGGATGTCATTGGAAACCAGGCTCCGTTTGATTTTGATGTATCAGTGAAAGATATTTATACGTGTCTGATGACGGGAGCGGCACTTGTTATAATTCCGACAAAACTATTTTCTGTACCACCTGTGCTGCTGGATTATTTGTGCAACAAGCATGTAAATACCCTGATCTGGGCGGTATCGGCGCTTACGCTCATTTCAGCGTTGCACGGATTGAAATATAGAATACCGATAGAAGTAAAGCGGGTAATGTTCAGCGGAGAAGTAATGCCGGTAAAACAGCTGAGGCAGTGGCAGCTTGCACTGCCGGAGGCGGAGTTTGTGAATCTGTATGGACCATCGGAGATTACCTGCAACTGCACTTATTACAGGGTAAAAAGAATATTTGAAGATGATGAGATTCTGCCGCTTGGGAAAGCCTTTGACGGAAGAAAAGTATTTCTTATGGATGATGAAGGAAAAGAGATTTCAACGGCAGAAAAAAACGGTGAAATCTGTGTGTCAGGTGAGTCGCTCGCAGAAGAATATTATCATAATCCGGAGGAAACAAGAAAAAAATTCCGGTGGATGGAAACTGCAGACGGCATGGTGCGGTACTATTGTACAGGAGATCTGGGATATTACAGTGCGGCAGGTGAGTTGTATTTTTCCGGGAGAAAAGATTTCAAATAAAGCATATGGGACATCGGATTGAACTGGAGGAAATTGAGCATGCGTTGAATCAGTTGGACGGAGTAGAAAATAGTTGCTGCGTTATGAATACTAAGAAAAACAGACTGGTAGGTTTTATTTTGGAACAGCAGAGTCAAAAGAGATAAAAATGGTCTGAAGAAAAAACTTCCTCAGTATATGATTCCACATACTATTGTCCGGGTTGCGCATATGCCATTAAATAAAAATGGGAAAATAGATCGGAATTACTTTGGAAAACGACAGGAAGTGGTGACGTAATGGATTTGGAAAAGTTTGAACATGCAATTACAAAATACGGAACCCCGTTATATGTATTTGACATAGATGAAGTAAAAAGAAAGACAGATTATTTTAGGGACAGGTTTAGGGAAAGCGCAGGACTGTGTTTTGCAATCAAAGCAAATCCTTTTCTGACATGTACAATGTCGAAAGTCACAGACAGAATTGAAGTATGTTCTATGGGTGAATTTGAGATTTGTAGAGAATTGCAGATAGAAGCGGAGAAATTGCTGATATCCGGAGTTCTAAAGAAAAAGGAAGATATTACTGAGATATTGAACATATACGGGGGGAGATGCCGCTATACGGTAGAATCCGTTGAACAGCTTTACAGCTACATAAACTGGAGCAGTACACACGGTGAGAAAATCAACGTATATCTGAGACTGACAAGCGGAAATCAGTTTGGTATGGATGAGGAGGCGATTGAGAAAATAATTGCTTCAAGGGATCAGTTTCCAATGATTAAAGTTTGCGGGATACATTTTTTCTCAGGAACACAGAAAAAAACAGCAGAAAAATTTAGCAAAGAAATTGCGTATCTGGATAAATTTTGCTGGAAGATAGAACAAAAGTATGGATTTACAATGAGTGAATTAGAATACGGTCCCGGAATAGCAGTGCCTTATTTTAAAGATCAGGAAGATACTTTAGAAGCGGATATAGAAGTAATTAAGACAGCAATATCTGGAAATGAAATGGAAAGGAAAGGTAATGCTGGAAATGGGACGTGCGTTTGTTGCATCATGTGGATATTATCTTACCTGTGTTCACGAGTGTAAGAAAAATAATGACAGGAATTATTGTATTGTGGACGGAGGAATGCATCAGATTCAGTATGATGGGCAAATTCGGGGAATGTACCAGCCGAAGTGCAGAATGTATCCAGACGGAAGAGAAGGAAAAAAAGAAAAATGGACCATCTGTGGGGCACTTTGTACAGCGAATGATGTTCTGGTTCGGGATATTGAGCTGACAGCTCCCGGGGAGGGAAGCGTTATTATTTTTGAAAATGCAGGAGCCTACGCGATGACAGAGGGAATGTCATTGTTCCTGAGCCATGAATTGCCTGCGGTAGTGTTTTACAGTGAAAAGGAAGGCTTTAAATTGGCACGAAATAAGCAGGAAACTTACAAATGGAATATGGAGGATCACAAATAATGGAAAAGTTGATGAATATTTTAATGGAAATAGACAGTAGTATTGCATGGGATAAGGAAGAAAAATTGATCGATGACAGGATTATGGATTCTTTATGGTAATATCCCTGATCTCTGAATTGGAAGACCAGTTCCAGATTGAGATAGATGCGTCAGAAATTATTCCTGAAAATCTTAATTCAGTCAATGCCATGTGGAGAATGATAACAAAATTACAGGAGAGTTGATATGGCATACCATACAGGGATATATTTGCTTCTGTTTTTGCCGGCTGTCCTTCTGCTCTACTAGTTGACGCCGAAAAAAAGCAGATGGATTACGCTGCTGGCAGCCGGCTACCTTTTTTTCTGGATATGTAGTGGAAAACTGGTGCTTTATCTGTTAGGAACAACGTTATTCACGCATTACATTGCAGTATGGATTTCATGGATAAAAACAAAATGTAATGATGAAACAGCAGGAATGCAGAGAACCGAGGCAGGCACTATAAAAAAAGCTTATAAAAGAAAGAAAAAGCGATATTAGTATTTGGAATATGCGTTCTTCTGGGAATACTGGCATATTTAAAATATTATAACTTTTTTATCCAAAATGTGAATGTGCTTCTGGCACAAGGAGGAAGCAGTCTGGCTTTGGGTACAAAGCAGATGCTCATTCCGTTGGCATATCATTTTATACGCTGCAGGCAATTGGATATATGGCAGATGTATATTGGGAAAAGGTGGAGGTGTTCAGGCATCCTGAAAGATCGCTCTTTTTCTGGGCTTTTTTCCACAAATTATGGAAGGTCCGATCAGTTCGTATGCGCAGACAGCAGATACGTTATTTGAGGGAAACCCTGACGATGGAAAATCTGGCGCAGGGAAGTGTAAGAATTTTCTGGGACTTTTCAAAAGCTGCTGATAGCAGACCGCCTGTATCTTCTTGTGGATGTAATCTTTAATAATTATCAGTATCATTACGGAGAAATGATTGTTATCGTGGCAATCGCTTACACCACCCAGCTATACATGGAATTTTCCGGCTGCATGGATATCATTATCGGCAGTGGAAAATGTTTGGCGTCACGCTTCCGGAAAATTTCAGACAACCGTTTTTTTCAAAAAGCGCGGCGGAATTCTGGAGAAGATGGCATATTACGCTTGGTGTCTGGTTTAAAACGTATGTGTTTTATCCGGTATCTGTGTCTGGCATTGTAAAAAAGTGGAATAAATTTGGAAAGAAGCATTGTGGAAAATATTTAACAAAGCTGGGCATATCGGCGCTGTGTCTATTCCCGGTCTGGATATGCAATGGTTTATGGCATGGGGCAAGATGGAGTTACATTTTTTATGGAATGTACTATTTTGTAATACTGCTTGCTGAAGTGGCAGTAGAACCATTGAGAGATAACATATTGGAAATATGTCATCTGGATAAGAATGCCCTGCCGTATCGAATATTACAGACTCTTAAAACGTGGCTTATTATTTTTACAGGGGAACTTTTCTTCAGGGCAAACGGACTTCAGGCAGGAATGAGCATGTTTTTCAGCATTTTTAAGGGAAATAATATTCAGAGTTTTGAGAATATTGTAGCACGGCAGAAGGAAATAAGAGGAATTTTAATGTCGGTCGGACTTGACCGGCTGGATTATTTTGTGGTTATTGCCGGTCGTATTGTTGTTGCAGTTGTCGGAATTATAAAGAGAAAAGCTGCTGGAGAGGAAGGAATCCGAAATTGTGGCTTCCGGTCAGGTGGACGCTTTATTACGCCTTGATTTTTGCGGTATTGATTCTGGGCGCATATGGAATGGGCTATCAGCAGGTGGATATGATTTATGCAGGATTTTAAATATTTCAAAAAAATTATTTCAAAGAATATACTTTTTATGATGATACTGGTGCTGCTTCTGGTGGGTGTATCGGAAAGAATAGTGAATTTAATGGTTGCGAATGACAGCTATGTACTGGATCGAAATAAAAGCATTTTCCGGATATTAAGGGAGCCAGAAAACAGTGTGGATATCATTGTATTAGGGGACAGTCTGGGTATGACGTCCATTTCCCCGATGGCGTGGTGGGGCGATTACGGAATGACAGGGTATGTGTGGACAGACCGGTCAGAGAATGCAGGAAGCTTTTCATATGCTGCAGGCAGCATATGAAACCCAGAGCCCCAAGCTTGTTATTCTGGAGACGAATATGGTGTTCCGGTGCAAAAATTTGTCATCAGAAGTAAAAGATTGCCTGGGTGAGATTGGCTATCGTTATATTCCAATATTTCAAGGACATGATATTTGGAAATCCATATTATCCGAAAACAATATCCTGCTGAGAATTATAAGGGATTTGCATTTCGCTGCGAGACTGTTCCATACGAACAGGGGGAATATATGCAGAAAAATGACCAGAAAGAAGAAATTTCAAAAATTGTCAGTTTCTATCTGGAAAAAATAAGAAAACTGTGTGAAAAAAATGGAACGAAACTGTTGCTGGTAAGCACTCCGTCTCCAATAAACTGTAATTATGCGAGGCATAACAGTATAGAGGCATACGCAAGGGAAAAGGGGCTGGATTTTGTGGATTTAAACTTGAAGACGGAAGAAATAGGGATTAACTGGAAGACAGACAGTCTTGACAACGGAGATCATCTAAATTACTCGGGAGCAGATAAGGTTACACGATACCTTGGCAATTATCTGACCCAAAATTATACTTTCCCAGATCACAGAGGCAAAAAAACATACCGCACATGGGATAAGGAATACAAAATATACGAGCAGAAAGCGGTCCGGGAAATGAAAGTTATCAAGAAAGCAGGCTAAGCGTTTACGGTTTATTACAAATCTGTTATGTTATACATTAAGAATGTGACAGGAGAGGACAAAGCATGAAAAAAGAGCAGGTATTAATTGTCGAAGATGATGCGGATATTCGTGATGGGGTGCGGATTTTACTCGAGAGTGAAGGATATGCTGTTATGGAAGCGGAAGATGGAAGACAGGGGCTTTATTGTCTGAATGATGAAGTGGATCTTGTAATACTTGACGTTATGATGCCTGGTATGTCCGGACTCCGAACTTGTGAGGAAATCCGTAAAATATCGAATGTGCCGATTCTTTTTTTGACGGCGAAAGCACAGGAATCAGATAAGCTGATAGGTCTTATGGCAGGCGGGGATGATTATCTCGCAAAACCGTTTTCTTATGCGGAGCTTTTAGGGCGTGTGAAAGCATTACTGAGGCGTTATAATGTATACAGAGGAAGGAGCTGCGAATGGGATGAAAATGAAAACTCTTATCTGACACTGAATGGAATTAAAATTCATGAAAAGTTCAACGAGGTCTATATAGATGGAGTGATGAAAGATATGTCAGATATTGAATATCATATTCTGCTGCTTATGATGCAGCATGCCGGAAAAATATTTTCTGCACAAAATCTTTATGAGAGTGTGGCAGGAACCTTATTTCTACTCCTGCAACAGCACGGTAATGGTACATATCCGAAAACTCCGGGTAAAAATAGAGGATGACCCTAAAAATCCTAAGTATATAAAAACGGTATGGGGAAAGGGGTACAAATTTGACACAGATAGTAAGTAAGAATCATTCTATTTATGTACAGTTGCTGTATCTCTTAACCGGCGCAGCAATTGCTGCAATCGTTTTTTTTCAGATATTTTATTCAACGGGAAACTATGTTCTTGACCATTATCTGGAAAGCTCTACGTATATAGAAAAGCAAAACCTGAAATATCTTGCTAAAATGCAAAATATGTGACGGCAGAGCATATTTCATCGAGTGATATAGCACAGCTTAATACATGGGTTCAAAGGCAGAAGATGATATATGTCAGAATATATAAGGATCAAATCCAGATATATGATTCTGATTATCCTAAGGAAGATGTCAGCGTAAGCGAAATTGCGGCGGGTAATTATCCGTGGGAAAGCTATTATGATCTGGAATTGTCTGATATAACGGTGGAAGTCATGATTTCCGGAAGTTTCAGCTATCAGCTATATAACTGGCTATTGGTGGCATCAATCTGTCTTTCTTTCGCTGTTTTTCTTGGCATTGTTCTGCTTTGGAATCCGAAAGAAAATGAAGTATATTTTAAAACTGAGTGATGAAATTGCTATTCTGGAAGGTGGTAGCCTTGATTATTCCATCACGGTCAAGGGGAAAGATGAATTGGCCATGCTGGCAGAGGGAATTGAAAATATGCGGATTGCGTTCCAGAGTCTGTTGAATCAGGAAATGGAAATGATGAAGGAAAATCAGCGGATTGTGACAGAAATGTCACACGATATCAGAACACCTGTTACTGCAATCATGCTATATTCGGAAATACTTCAGAAAGAACAGTATAAAACAGAAGAGCAGCGGAAAGAGTATGTGAAAAAGATAAATAAAAAAGCATATCGTTTAAAACAACTGGTGGATCATCTGTTTGAGTATGCTCTTGTTGCCGGGGACGAGGAGATAGAGTTGGAAGAACCGGAACTATTTGAGACCGTTTTTTTTGATTTGTTCTCTGAAACATGTAATTATCTGGAACAGAAAGGGTTTACTGTAGATTTCGATGTAGAATGGGTGGAGCAGAAGATAAGCATATCGACAGATTACATGATACGCATTATGGATAACGTGACATCAAACATTATCAAATATGCAGAGCCCGGGGAGGTTGTCAGTATTTTTTCCAGGAAAGAAAAGGATCGGGTAGGCATTTTGTTTGAAAACAGAGTGCGCCTGCCGGAAGAGAAAGTTGAAAGTAATGGAATTGGAATACAGAATATCAAAAATATGATGAAAAAAATGAATGGGGAATGCATTGTGGAAAAGGAAAATCAGGAGTATCGAATCATATTAGTGTTTCCATATGTTAATTAGAATGCGCCGTCATAAAAACGCCGGCACCGATGTGTGAAGTTCATCGGTGCCGGCGCTTTTGGGATGTGTTACATCCTGTGTTTTATGATGCGGATGTCAGAATCTGCATCGTTTATCCTGTGGGTAATTAACATCCGAGGTTAAAGTATTTGCAAAGAGCAGTAAATAACTCGGAACAGCTATTGAAGTTAAAGCACATAGTTTCGTCCTCCTTATTTTTATTTGTGTTAGCTAAGCACAAAAGAATTGTAACAATTATGTAACAACTCTGCAATAGGAGGATATTGGAAATAGGATTACGCTTCAAGCTCTATTATGATATGCGAAAAGTGCGGCGGGGGGCTGAACACCAAAGACAAAATAAAAGCCCGGTAAAATCCATAACGGATTCTACCGGGCTTTTAAGGTAAGCAGACAACGGGAATCGAACCCGCCTCCTCAGCTTGGGAAGCTGATATACTACCGATGTACTATGTCTGCAAAACACATATTATTATTATAGCGTAAATAAAAAAGATTGCAACCACTTTCTATGAGAGTTGTTCGGCAAAATTGTTTCTGTACAGGATTAGTTGTTTAAATCGTGTATCGGAAGAAGCCTTGCCAGAAACATGGAAAGACAGAAGCTATGCTTACAAAAACAAAACCAGAATCATTGACACATAATTTGTGCAAATAGACGAAAAAATAAATGAAAACGCATGAAAAGTAAAAAAAGTGTTGAAAACAGGATAGAATTCTAGGGGTTTTTTGTTTGGAGTTATATATAATGTAGATATAAGGAGGAAGGAGGAAGCGTAGATGCAAATGAAACTTGGAAAGCTTCTGGCAGAGACCAAGACGGGAGAAAAAGACAGATTGAGCCTGAAAAAGATGGAAGAGGACAAAAGTATGAATTTGAACTGGCGGGGTATCATTTTTTTGTAAGAGATATGGTAAAAAAAACAGAAGAAAGTGATAAAGAGAATCAAGAATATTTTATCACAAGAAGAATTGTGGGAAAGAGAAAGGAAGCTTCTGGAAAGAAGGAAGGAATTGCACTATCAATGTACCTTGAGTTTGGAGAGGAAACGGATATTTTTCGAGTGGGAATACCGTCAGCGGTATATGGTGCATATGTAAGTCGAGAGGAAAGTACATATCACTCCTTTATGGAGGATCGCCTGACAGGAGTGATGCTGCTTTTATTTGATGAGGATCATAAGAAATCAACGGTTGTGCAGAAGATGAACCCTGCAAAATATATAGAAAGGAAGAGAGGAAACGTGGAGAGGGCAGGTACCTGCATAAAACAGATACTACGTCCATAGGGTATGGCTTCGGGGAAGCAGCTTATGTAAAACTCTGCTGGCCTTATGAGGAACGGGAAAAAAGTGTGGCGCTTGATTCAATGGAGACTCCTGCACAGGCATTCTATCCGTTGGAGGAGGAACAGATAGAACTTGTTTTGGAATACAGGGTGGCACACAAAGAATGCAAAACCTTTACGGATGGTCTGTATCAGGAATATCAGGAACTTTCGCGGCGGCTTGTGAAGAGAGGAGAGAAGACAGTGCGCTTGCCTTTTTCTAGGGAAGAGGGAATACAACTCCGAAGAAAGTGTGTAGGCAGAACTTACCGGGAATTTGGTCCGGATGGGCGGGTTTTTCTTCGATTTCGACCCTGAATATGGGTATGAGTCGGAACCTTCCGGATTCGGGACGTCTTTCCACACGATTCCACATAAGACTTACACGCATATTCTGGAATACGGATTTACCGGACGTCAGCTTAATATTGCGCTTGATCTGGCAATGCATAGTGAGGACTATTTCAGGAAAGCTGAGAGGGTCATAGATTTCTTTGTGAATTACTGTATAACGGAAAATGGGTGGGTGTACTCATTGTACGATACAGAAAAGGGAGCGCCCTTTGCGTCCTTCGGAGATGCTTCAGCGCCTCGGTTGCACTATATGTACTACGAAAAATGTAAGGGCAATTATTTGAGAACTATGACAGAGCCAATGCTGGATTTGTTGGAGGCATATCTTTGGTATCGGAAAAAGGAGTAAAAAGGAAAAGTGGCTGGAGAGCGTTATACGCTTTGCCAATTTTCTGTTAGAGAAGCAGAATGCGGATGGCTCCTGGTGTCGGGCTTATTCCATGACCGGAGAGCCAGTGTATATGAATGATCGGGAGGACTACACTACGGAAGAAAATGACAGAGGGAGAAAAGCTTCTACGATTATTCCGGTAATGTTTTGTGTGCGCTGGCAAACTGCCTGGGCGAGGAAAATACCTTCAATCGGCTAAAAAGCGGGCAATTATGCATTGGAGCATGAGGTGAGATGGGAACTTTACCAAGGCGGAACCATGGATAATCCCAATGTCGTGGATAAGGAGGCCTCCCAATATATGATGGCAGGTCTGTATCATCTCTACCAGATGACAAAGTCTCCAGAATATCTGGAGGGCACTGTGCGCTGCCAAGCAGTTTGTTACATGGAATTATATCTGGAACGCACCTATGAGAAAAGGAAATATTCTTTTTTCCAGAGGATTTTTTTTTTTTTTGTACGAAGGGAATGGGGCCATTAATTCCATCTGGTGCGGTGGTGTGGTTGACATATACTCGCTCTTCCATATCCGGGAGCTATACTTGCTTGGGAAAGAAGCAGAGGAATCATTTCTTATAGAAATGGCAGAAGATATCAGCATTGCAACCCAACAGATTCTGTCATGGTCTGGAGATACCATGGGCTTTTGCGATAGTGGCATGCAGCCGGAGGGATTTGGAATCTGCCCTCAGGGAATGGATGAGGGAATGATTGAAAAGGGAGATATCTGGGGAACTCTGGGTTGGATCTACTCAGCTGGAATCTCAGGAATGGAGCGGTATTTGAAGGTGATAACATAGAGGCTGTTCTCTGTCCAGGCGCCGGACAGAATAGTATGATAAAAGAAAGCAAAAACAAAAGGAGGATTTACTATGAAGAGAAGAATTACAAGCATGCTGCTTGCAGCGGCAATGACCATTACTATGCTGACAGGATGTGGCAGTCAGGGGAAAGAAACAGAAAAAACAGATACGGGTGCAATTGTATTGGACATGTATCATAGCTGGAGCACCGACAGCGAAAGAGGAGCGGCTTTGGACAAACTGATACAGGAATTTAATAAGGAATATGAGGGAAAGATTGAAGTAAAAGTTACAATTAATCCCGATTTCCCAGCATATCAGGAAAAGGTAAAAACCATGATTTCCACTGACACAACGCCGGATATTTTTCATTATAATTTTAATCCTAACGATTTATCGAGACAGAAGTCAGGAAAACTGATGGACTTTTCGGAATATATGGATGACGAGTGGAGAGCTAGATTTGGAGAGGGAGATCTTGAAAATCTGACCATAGACGGAGAGATTACATCTATTCCTTTTGAAAAAGGCAGGAGCAGTTTTCTATTATAATAAAGAAGTATTTGAAAAAGCTGGAATTACGGAATTTCCAAAAACCTGGGACGAGCTTTTGGAGGCGTGCAAAAAGATTAAAGACAGCGGTGTGACACCAATTTCCCTTTACACGGCAGATGATGCATGGTATACCTGTAATCTGTTTACATATCTTGCGGCAGGCTATGCAGGTGTGGGATGCACTGAACAAGGGCGGCGATATCAATACTGAACAGATGAAGGCGGCAGCTGCAAAGCTGAAAGAGTTCTGGAATTATACGACAGGAGATGCTATAGGAGCAAACTATTCTGTGGCAATGAATAATTTTGCATCTGGTAAGACTGCGATGGTAATTGACGGACCTTGGCTGATTGGCTCTCTTGGTAACGATATCAAGGATAAGATTGGAATTGCTCAGGCGCCTACTTTGGAGACGGAACCGTATCTGAAAATTATGTGATTACAGATGCACAAACACCATGGGCAGCTGCAAAGACAGATGATAAGGAAAAGGCGGAGGCTATCGTAACCTTTATGAAATACATTACTTCTGAGGAAAGTGTAAAGCAACTTACCCTGGAAGGGGCGGTGTTCCTTTCTCCGAAGCTTGATATGGAAGATCCAGATGTACAGGGAACAGGCGGGCTTCTGGGAGAATACCTCGCTCTGAACGCGAACGCTGAGGAGAGTACCGTAAATATCCAGAGAAACTTAAGCACAGCAGCCAATTCGAAGCTGCCGTCCCTGTTGGAAGAGCTTGCCCTTGACAGGCTCACGCCGGATGCATTCATTGAACAGCTTGCGGCAGAAAATAAGTAGATAACCCAAGGAAAGAGAAGGAGCGTGTACTATGAAAGGACAACAAAGACTGTTGTATTTACTTCCCGCCTGTATATTGGTGTTTGCCTTTTTCCTATTCCCATTGGCTTATCTTTCCTATATAAGTTTTTTTGAGTGGGATGGTTTAGGACCAAAGACATTCGTGGGATTTGAGAATTTTGAATATGTGTTTTCGGATCCGATTTTCCGGACAGCAGTGAAAAACACGATTGTGTGGCTTTTATCGGCACTGCTCCTTCATATCCCTTTTGGGCTTTTGTTGGCACTTTTGCTGAATCGAAAACCAAGAGGGTGGAAGGTATTTCGGGTAATGTATTTTATACCTAATGTGATCTCAACCACAGCCATTGCATTTTGTGGTATTTTATTTACCATGTGGACGTAGGACTTTTGAACAATATGTTGAATGCGGTAGGGTTAAAGAAACTGACCCATGCATGGCTTAATGATCCAACAACAGCTCTGTGGTGCAATCTGGTTCCATTTGTCGTGTATGTGGGGTTGACGATGATTATCTTTATGACGCAGCTTTCGACGATACCGAAAGAACTTTATGAGGCAGCGGTCGTAGATGGAGCAACCAGCCTGCAGGTGGATCTTAAGGTGTATCTGCCATTACTGAAACCAGCGTTTATCACGAATATTATGTTGAATCTGGCATTCTGTCTACGTACCTTTGAGTATCCGTTTTTAATGACGGGAGGAGGACCGGCAAACAGCACCATGAATCTGTCGCTTTATATTTATAAAGAGATGGTGGGAGCAAATCGGTATGGCATTTCCATGGTAGCAGGTCTTGTGACAGTATTTATGGGATTGATTGTAATGGTATTCGTCAATATTCTGCAGAGAGAAAGGAGGAACTGCCATGCATAAGAAGAAAATAACACCAACGGGAGCATTGCTTTATGTATTTTGACGGTTGTACTGGTATTTATGATGATTCCGTTTGTCTGGCTTCTGATTTCCTCTTTGAGACCGAATGCAGATTTGTTCAATGAACCATTTGCAGTGCCCAAAACGTTGTCCTTTGAAAATTTCCGGCGGTTATGGAGAGCCATCCCATGCTTTGTACTTTGCAAATTGGTTGCCATTGCAACGATTGCCACGGTAATAGCTGTTGGGGCGGCTACGCTTGCCGCCTACGCTATGCAGCAGAGATTTTTAACAAGGAAGAGTCTGACGGTATTATTTTCCATGTGCCTTTTTATTCCGACCAATGCATTTATGGTGCCATATTATGTTATGATTAATAAAATAGGACTGTACGATAATGTACTCGGAATTGCCTTAGTATATGCGGGAGTGAATCTGCCTATGAGTTTTATGGTAATTAAGGGCTATATGGATACGATTCCGGGTGAACTTTTGGAGTCAGCAAAGATTGATGGAGCTACTGCAGGACAGTCTTTCTGGAAGATTATTCTTCCGGTATCGAAGCCGGGAATTGTGACTGCATGTATCTTTCTGGTCATCAATTCATGGAACGAACTCCTTTTTGCAAACCTGCTGAATCAAAGTGACTCTTCCAGAACCATTCAGGTGGCGATCCGGTCGTTCCTTACGACTTTTGAGGCTAATTATGCATATGCTTTTGCAGCTATGGTAATTTCTATACTGCCTACAATTATTATCTATGCATTGCTGACAGATCGGATTATCGGAGGTATGACTGCAGGCGCAGTAAAGGGATGATTGCAATGAAAATCATGATAGTAGAGGATGAGGAAAATATAAGAGATGGCATTAGAAATCTCGTAGACTGGAATCAGGAGGGGTTTGAAGAACCCCTGCTGTTTTCCAGTGCTGTGGAGGCGCTTGTGTTTTTAGAGACAGAGACAGTGGATGTGGTGCTGACGGATCTCTATATGCCGGTGCTGAATGGAATTGAATTTATCCGTATGCTACGAGAGCAGAACCAAGTGTGCGAGGTAATTATTCTGACAGGACACGAACGTTTTGAACTTGCCAGAGAGGCCATTGCATTAGGAGTAAAGCAGTATCTGCTAAAGCCGGTGACGGGGCAGACGCTTTTAACAGAACTGCACAAAGTCAGCCGGGAAATTCAAGAGCGGATGAGGTTAAAGGACTGGGTCGATATTGCGAAGAAAAAGCTTCATGACTATCTTCCGGTCATTCAGAATCAGTTTTGGAATGATCTTTTGTTAGGAAATTTAATTGAACTGAAGAAAATTAAGGAGAGAGCGGAGGAGGCGGAGATAAGCATTCCGGAGTCGGAAATGACCTGCCTTGCGGTGCAAAGGAAGGGGGAACAGCTGGAAAGAGACAGGATCACCAGAGAAATGGCGCTTCGGGAACTTACAGAAGAAATATTAGGGGAAAAATATTTGGGTGCTCTTTTTTATAACGGAATGGAGATGGTGATATGCAAGGGACGGATTTCTAGAGACTATGTGGAGATTCTGAATGAGTCTGTCAAGCATAATTTCGGCTATTCTATTTCAATTGGAGTAAGCACGGCACAAAAAGATGCGACAAATCTGAGAAATCTGGCAAGAGAGGCGATGGATGCGGTGCAGTCCATTCATGAAGAGGATGTAATATCTTATATCTATTACCGGGATATTGAAAATAAAAAGAAGGAAAGGGTGGAATACCCGTACGAGGAGGAACGAAGGATTTTACATGAGATTCGATTTCAGAGGCTTCCAGACAGGAACTTGCTTCGGAAATTTTTAGAAAAGCTTCTTCCTCCCCGGTATTCGGTGGAAAAGTCTAAAATGCTGCTTTACAGTTCCTTTTAGCACTTGTACGGATGGCAGATGAACTAGAGATAGATGTTGCGACGGAGTTTGGAAAAGCGGAAGCAAGCATTGAGAGTCTGCAGAAGGTGGAAGAAGCATTGGAGAGAATGATCACAAGAATGGTCAGTGAGAAAGAGAAAATGTCCAGAAGATATACAGAGATTCTTGTACAGTCGGCAAGAAACTATATTCAGGAGCATTTTGCTGACGAGGAGCTTTCGGCCGGAAAAATAGCAGAAGCAGTGGGAGTGACACCTAATTATCTGTCCAGAATTTTTAAGAGTATTACAGGAGATACCTGTGTCAGTTCTGGGCAAGGTAAGATTGGATGAGGCAAAGAAACTTTTGCGTGACTCTTCATTTAAAAGCTATGAGGTGGCGGAGGCGGTGGGGTACAAGAATCCTAATTATTTTGGTGCTATGTTTAAAAGATATACCGGGTATACACCGAAGGAGTACCGGGAGGCTTCGTATGAAGATAAGAATTAAGTCTGTCAAAAGCAAGATAATCGTTTTCTTTATCGGTCTGGCAGCGTTCCAGATCTGTGTGATGGCAGGGTTTGCCAAATTGCAGTTGGAGCCATCCATTGTGAGTATGTATTCAGAACATTTAGAACGATTTGCAGATGTGGCGTTAACAGAAACGACACAGGAGACGGAGAAGATAGAACGTTATATGGTAAATATCATCGGTGATGCCCAGATTCAGGATTTCCTCCGCAGAGCGGACGAGGAGCAGAGTGCAGAACTGCCGCCGGTGTTGTCTACAGAACTTCGCAACCGGATTCTTAGCTATACAGATTACGATAATATTATTACGGCAATATATCTCGTGGATAATTATGGAAGGATTTACAGTAATCTTGGGAAAAGCCCTATGCAGACCTTTATGAACCGCAATCAGGAGTTGAAAGACAGGAAGGAGGAGTCTGCTGTCTGGTATGGAGGGGAAAATGGAAATACCATAACGGTGTACCGGAACGTCAATAATAACACCACAGATCTCACACAAAAGATCGGAGCGTTGTGTATTTTTATAGACCGCAAGATGTTTCAGGAACGCATTGACGATCTGATGATGGAAGAAGAACAGCATTATGTTCTGTAAAATGAGGAGCGGCACCTAAAGATTTCTTCAGATCAGGATGAGACAGAAGAAAGGGACAGTATTGTGGTGATGAGAACGGATGGCAGGTGGGGGCTGAGAACCTGGATTGAAAAGGATATCATTTACCGACCGGTGAAGATGATGATGCGGATCCTGCTAGCAGAACTTTTTGCACTGCTTCTGGTGAGTATTGCTCTGGTGGTATTTCTGTCAGAACGGATTACAAGACCAATACGTAAGCTTACTATTGCCATGAAGGAAATTGGAGCGGGAAATATTGATACGGTGGTATTAGATGAGGGGGAGGATGAACTAGGGCTTCTTGCAGCAACCCTGAACCGAATGTCAAAAAGCATCAAAAAGCTCATGGAGCAGATTCATGAGGATGAGAAACAGAAACGATATCTGGAGCTAAAGGCTATGCAGTATCAGATTAATCCTCATTTTCTCTATAACACACTGTACTCTATTGCCATGTCTGCCAGAAGAAATCAGGATAGGCAGAGTGAGGAAATGACCCATGCTCTGGCTGAATTTTTCAGAATCGGACTAAGCCACGGAGCGGAATATGTAACAGTGGAAATGGAGGTTCGGTATGTAAAAGCCTACCTTGAAATTCAAAATATGCGATTTCCCGATTTATTGACATGGGAGTGCAGTATAGAACATGGACTTGAGGAGATAAAAATTTTAAAATTTATTTTGCAGCCGCTGGCGGAGAATAGTATTTATCATGGCTTTCGTGACTCGGGAGAGTGCGGTCACATAGAGATTCGTGTATATACCAGCGGAAAAAATCTGCAACTTTGTGTATCCGATAATGGAATTGGAATGATGCCGGAACAACTGGAAATTCTAAAAAGCAGGATGGCTTGGAAACAGATGACAGAACAGAGTATTCAGGAGGATTTGGGCTGCAGAATGTACAGCAGAGATTGCAGCTTGTGTATGGTACGAAAGCCGGACTTCACATAGAAAGTGAGTGGGAGGAAGGCACCAGGATCACGGTAGTGATTCCGGATATAATAAAAACACATTCAGAAAAGGAAGGGAGTGTTTGATATGGAAAAAGCAAGACCGGTTTCGTTGAAAGAGATACGTATTAGGGATAACTTTTGGGATAAATATCGGAGACTTGTAAGGGAGGAGATTCTGAAATATCAGTGGTGCGCTATGAATGATCAGATTGAGGGCGCGCCTAAAAGTCATTGTATTGAAAATTTCCGCATTGCAGCAGGAGAAAAACAGGGAGAGTTTTACGGGGCTGTGTTTCAGGACTCAGATGTGGCTAAATGGCTGGAAGCGGTAGCATATACATTGGCAGAGAAACCGGATAAGGAACTGAAGAAACTGGCAGACAGTGTAATTGAACTGATCGGTAGGGCACAGGAGCCGGATGGGTATTTTAATACATATTTTATTCTGAAAGAGCCGGGACAGCGGTTTAGAAACTTAAGAGAAGGGCATGAACTATATACTTTGGGGCATATGATTGAAGCGGCAGTGGCATATAAGCGGGCGACTGGTGAAAAACGGTTTCTGGAGATTGTACAGAAGATGGCGGATCTGGTGGCAAATACTTTCGGAGTGGAAGAGGGAAAACGCATGGGAATGCCTGGGCATCAGGAAATTGAGCTGGCTCTTATGAAACTTTATGAGGAAACGGGTAAAGAGAGCTATAAGGAACTGGCAAAATATTTTATTGATGTACGTGGCTGTGGAAATAGAAATTATTTTCTGGAGGAGATGAAACAAAAGGACGTAAAACGTATTTTTCCGGAGCTTAACGACTATCGTCCGGAATATTCACAGTCTCACCTTCCGGTGCGCAAACAGCGCACGGCGGAAGGACATGCAGTGCGGGCAGTTTATATGTATGCGGCAATGGCAGATATTGCAGCGGAATATGATGATGAAGAGCTGCTTGGCGCGTGTGAGACGTTATGGAATAATATGGTGCATAGACGGATGTATGTGACAGGAGGAATCGGATCATCCGGGATTTTGGAACGCTTTACTGCGGATTATGATCTTCCTAACGATTATAATTACTGTGAGTCCTGTGCATCTATCGGACTGGCGTTTTTTCGCGGCGCATGATGCAGATTACAAAAAAAGCAAAGTATGTAGAGGTGATGGAACGGGCTTTGTACAATACGGTTCTTGCAGGTATTGCAATGGATGGAAAGAGTTTTTTCTATGTCAATCCGTTGGAAGTATGGCCACCGAGCTGTATGGAGCGAACCTCCAAAGAGCATGTGAAAAGTGTAAGGCAAAAGTGGTTCGGAGTAGCATGCTGCCCGGCCAATATTTCAAGAACGCTTGCGTCATTGGGAGAATATATTTATGCCTGTGAGAAAGATACTATCTATGTGAATTTGTTTATAGGAAATGAGACGCAGATTACAGTGGGAGAACAGAAGGTTCACCTGTCATTGGAGACTGACTTCCCGTGGAAAAATCAATTCAAAATCAACGTTTCCGGCGTGAAGGAAAGCGTACAGCTTGCAGTTCGTATCCCAGAATATGCGCAGGATTATAAAATTTTCTGCGAGGGAAGGGAGCAGTTTTACAAGGAAAAAGATGGATATGCCTACATAACCTGTGAAAAGAACGGAAGGTATGAAGTTCAGTTTGTTTCAGAGCCACGCTTTGTGAGGGCAAATCCAAAAGTAAGAGCAGATGAAGGAAAGGTCTGTGTGATGTGGGGACCACTGGTATATACAGTAGAGGAGACGGACAATGGAGAAAATCTTCAGGCTCTTTACATAGATACTGCCAAGCCGGTAAAAAAAAGTGAAAAAGAGGAATTTCCAATGTTGATTGCAGCAGGAAAGCGTATATGTGAAAGCGGTTGGGGCGAGGAAGAACTTTATGGAAGTCATCCTTTGGAATTTGCAGAAACAGAGATTACGTTGGTACCTTATGCTTATTGGGGTAACCGGGAAAACGGAGAGATGGCAGTGTGGTTGAAGAGTATCTGTCTGATAGAAATAACAAGTAAAAAGGATATGTTCCACTTGATATACTACCCTCATAATAGGACAATGAAATATAAAAGTCCTATATGAGGGCAGTTTCATGTCCAGAAAAAGTAAGATAAGTCCAATATAAAAGGTCAAAATAGTTGAGCAATAGACAATATGTAATGACCTCCACATTGTAGGTTCGTGGATTTGCCTGTATACTAAAGATTGTCAAAGTCAATGGTAACAGGGATTACCGCATACAAAGGGAGGTCATCAAATGAATTATAACACAGTTTACGTAGGAATGGATGTACACAAAGAAAGTTTACATTTTGTGCGTACACAATCGATGCCGAAAAGGTTCTCGCTTCCAGAGAACAGAAGCTGATTACAAAATGTTCTGAGATATCTGGAGTTTCTTCGTACCGTCTACGGAAACGATGCTAACTTCATATGCGGTTATGAGGCTGGCTGCCTCGGTTACACTTTATATCATCAGCTAACAGAACATCATGTTAACTGTGTGATACTTGCTCCAACTACGATGCTTGAGCAGCGTAGTAAAAATTAAGACTGATAAGCGTGATGCTGAAATCATCGCCAAATGTTTGGCGCAGCATAACTACAGTCCTGTTCACATCCCTACAGCAGCAGATGAGGAAACGAAAGAATTTCTCCGTATGAGGGATGATCATAAACTGGCACTTAAGAAGGTCAAACAGCAGATCCTTGCGTTTTGTCTTCGCCACAACTATCGCTATGATGGAAATAGTCACTGGACAGCAGCACATATCAAATGGCTTAAGTCATTAAAACCTGAGGCACTTTACAAAGAAATCCTCGACGAATATCTGCTGACCTATACTGCCCTTAGTGATAAGCTGGAACGATTAGATAAGCGCATAGAGGAACTTGCTTCAAGGATGAATACAAAGAATCTGTTAAGAAACTTTGTTGTTTCATCAGTGTCAAGACACACCGCATTATCTGTTCTGGTCGAGGTTGGTGATTTTCATCGTTTTGCGTCTGCACAGAATTTTGCGTCCTATCTCGGACTTGTTCCGGGCGAGGATTCCAGCGGTGATGGACAGACAAGGCTTGGTATTACCAAAGCCGGAAATCGCCATGTCCGTATGCTCCTTACAGAAGCTTCTCAATGCTATGCCCGTGGTCAGATAGGATTTAAATCCAAGAAACTGAAATCACGTCAAGCCGGTAATTCGCCACAAGTTATTGCTTATGCAGATAAAGCCAATGAACGCTTAAGGCGCCGATACTACAAAATGGTTCTTGGGAAAAGCAAGAAACCCAATGTAGCTAAAACAGCGATTGCACGTGAGCTTGCCTGTTTTATGTGGGGCATGATGACTGATCACGTTGCCTGATACAGGTATAACACCGTGCTGCTAATATCAAGGCTGGGCCGCCGCTGGCGGTGCTTCGCAGCCTTGACATCATCATCCCGCTGTTATGGTGGTAATCAAGCGGATGTAAGATGGCTTGCGCCACATACATCTGGCCAGTAATAAAAGTAACAACTGAAGACATCCTGAAAGGGCTTCGGCCATTTCAAGGTTCGAGCTATCTACGAAGTAACTATGTTGGCACAGAGAAATCTGTGATCCACGCGAATAGACGATAGAGCTCACGGCGGACCATTGACCTGTAGGTAGCCAATCCACGTATATCAGAGTGGCCAATGCCGGGAACTGATACTCCGAGGCTCTTTCAGGGTGCCTTCAGACAATTAAATAAATGTTTTTGGTGATTTCTGTTAATTTGTACTTGACAAGAGGTCATTACATATCAGTTATATGTTTTGTGAGAGATCAGTGTTGAAGTGGAGACGAATATGATATAATGAATCCTATCGGATTCATATTAGAAGTTCCTACGGAACTTCGGATGCGAAAGCAGCGCAAAAGATGATAGGGCGATGCCGTCAGTCCGAAATCTTTGATTTCCCGGACGGCACTGCGCTACAGGAAAAGGGAAAGTTATTGTGCCGCGCCGGACATTTGCCGGAGCGTAGCTGATTTGCATGCCGGGCACTGCGCTACTACCAGAGGAGAAAACAATGAAAACAGTTGCAATCGTGGCGTGTTCCAACGGGCAGAAAGAAGAATATCGAAGCCAGAACGAGGAACTGGCACGGTATCTGGAGAAAACAGGACACAAGGTTTTATGGAGCAATGATATCTATGAAAAAAATGCCGCATTTTCAGGTACGGGAGCAGAGCGCGCCGCGGAACTGATGCGTTTCTTCAATGATCCAGGTGGAGATCTATGACATTTCCGGAGGAGATCTCGCCAATCAGGTGCTGGACGGGCTGGATTATGCCGCCATCGGAAAAAGCAGGGCAGTTTTCTGGGGCTACAGCGATCTGACGACGGTCATCAACGCCATCTATGCACAGACCGGGAAAAGCAGCGTGCTCTATCAGGTCAAGAACATGGTCTGGGGAGAGATAAAAGAGGTGCAGCGACGGAGATTTGAGAACCGTACGGCGCTGTTTGACCCGCAGGTTCGCTTTGTGCAGGGGGAGAAGATGGAAGGCGTTGTCGTCGGCGGGAATATCCGCTGCTTTTTGAAGCTGGCGGGAACCCGTTATTTCCCGGATCTTTGGGACAAGATTCTGCTGTTGGAAGCATACGGCGGTGAGGTGCCGCAGATGGCGACGTATCTGGCGCAGCTAAAGCAGCTGGGGGCTTTTGAGAAGGTTGGAGAATTTTACTCCGGAACATTTACGGCGATGGAGGCGCATGCATGCAGCCCGGATATCACTGCACTGGTGAAGGAGGCGGCAGGAACAGAAGATTACGATTGCAAAGACACAGGAAATCGGTCACGGAAATGACGCGAAAGCAATCCGGATCGGAGAAAAGATATACTGCTGCGGAGACGAAGCATGTCGAAGCGTTGTTACAGATGCTGAAAGGAGACAGTTGGAAACCAGATGAAAAAGAGATGACATACACAGAACTAGCAGAAAGAGACGGCAATCCTGACGGCTGCCGTGGCGATTATCGCCGCAGCCGTATACTTTTCTGGTGCCGAGCCGCACGCATCCGTCAGCAGTATCTCCGGTCTCGGAATCGTGCTGTCCAACTTTATACCGCTGCCGCTGTCCGCGATCACGATGATCTTAAATGTTGTGCTCTTAATCATTGGATTTTTTACCTGCGGAAAGGAATTTGGCGTGAAGACGGTTTACACCAGTGTGGCGCTGCCGGTATTTCTGGGAATTTTTGAGAGAATCTTCCCGGATTACGAATCGCTCACCGGCAGCCAGGAACTGGATGTGCTGTGCTATATTCTGGTGGTCAGTGTGGGACTCAGCATCCTGTTTAACCGCAATGCCTCTTCCGGCGGCCTGGATATCGTAGCCAAGATCATGAACAAATATCTGCATATGGATCTGGGAAAAGCGATGTCGTTGTCCGGGATGTGTGTGGCGCTGTCGGCGGCACTCGTCTATGACAAGAAGACGGTTGTGCTCAGTATCCTTGGAACATATTTTAACGGGTTTGTGCTGGATCATTTTATTTTTGACCATGACATGAAGCGCCGTGTCTGCATCATCACCGAAAAGGAAGAAGAACTGCGCCGCTTCATTGTGGAAGACCTGCACAGCGGAGCAACGATCTATGAGTCGATTGGTGCGTATAATATGCAGAAGCGGAACGAAATCATTGCTATCGTAGACAAGGTGGAGTATCAGAAACTCATGAATTATATCAGCCGTGAGGACCCGCATGCATTTATTACGGTATATACGGTGTCGGATATCCGCTATCAGCCGAAGCGGTAGCAGACAAAATGCGATAGGAATGAGGCAAAAAAGGAGAAATATACATGGGAAGCTATGACAACACAGACATTTCATACAAAGCTGCAGGCGCAGAGACTTATCATCTGCCGATTCTCTATACAGAGGACGAGCGCAGCAGTTACGCCGCGTGGGGCATAAAAAAAGAAAAACTGTTGCTGCCGTTCGCCGTTGCCACGATCCTGATTGACGCGTTTGTGCTCTGTGCCACGGTCGTTTATCTGTTTGTGAAACAGCGGCAGACGCCGGCATTTTCCGTCTGGATTTCGTGCTGGGGCGGTCTGGTCGGTGATGTCTCCTACGGTGTGGCGCTTGTTTTGACGGTTCTTATTTTAAAGCCGCTCGACTGGCTGTTGGATAAAATCATGCACAGACCGGAGGAACCAAAGATGCTGCAGGTGACACCGAAGGAAACGGGCGTCTCGTATTTCCTGCTTCGCGGTACAACGGTACTTGCGCAGGGAATGCTCACGTGGGATGCGTGGGAGGCTGCGCTTGCTGTGGAGACGAATGAGATATTGCTCGAGGGGCAGAGACTGCGGATCGGAAGCAATACGATCGCATCGATCTATCCGCCTGAGAAACAGAAGCCGTGGATGGATCATCCGGCGGAGCAGATAACGGGAACCATCAGCCTGGCGCATATCCGGAAAAATATGCAGGGGTACCGGGCGTCCCTGGAAGAACAGAAAAGGGAAGCAGAGTGGAGACGGCAGAACCCATAGATCTGCCGGTGGAAAATAAAAGAAAATGGAGACAGACACAGATGAGATATCCGAAAATTTATCCGAACATGGAACGATTGGTTTTGTGGCGCCATCCTTCGTGTGTGCGACTGAGCCGTATCACACCGCATTTTTGAACGCACAGAAAAAATTCCGGGAAATGGGACATCCCCTCGGATCTCGGACCGAATTGTTATGACGACTGCGGAATCGGGATCAGCAACACGCCGGAGGCGTGCGGCAGAGAACTGACAGAGTATTATTGCAGCGATAAGAATGAGGTGCTGATCTCCTGCGGCGGCGGGGAATTGATGTGTGAGACACTGGACGCGGTGGATTTTGAACAGATCCGGGCAGCGGTACCGAAGTGGTACATGGGATATTCCGACAATACGAACATGACATATCTTCTGGCGACGCTCTGCGATACCGCATCGGTCTACGGCCCGTGTGCGGCGGCGTTCGGCATGGAGCCGTGGCATCAGAGTCTTTCGGATGCATATGCACTTCTGCGCGGACAGAAGCATACGGTAAACGGATATGATCTCTGGGAAAAGGAAAGCTTAAAAGATGCCGAGCATCCGCTTGTGCCATACCATGTCACGGAACAGCGGATTTTGCATGTTTTCCCGGAACCGACGGAGGCACTTACGGTGCAGGGACGCCTGATCGGCGGATGTGTGGACTGTCTGGTGAATCTTCTGGGACAACTTATGATAAAACAACCGGGTTTGTGGAAAGTATAAGAATGACGGTATGATCTGGTTCCTGGAATCCTGTGATCTTAATGTGATGGCGATCCGGCGGGCGGTCTGGCAGATGAAGCATGCCGGCTGGTTTTCCCATGTGAAAGCTTTTCTGATCGGAAGACCTGCCGTCTACGGGCAGGAACTGATGGGGCTGGACCAGTACCATGCGGTGTGGGATCTGTTGAAAGATTACGGGGGGCCGGTCATTATGGATGTGGATATCGGACACCTCGCACCGATGATGCCGCTGGTGTGCGGAAGCTATGCAACGGTGCAGGTGAACGGAAATGACATCTCCGTGAAGATGGAGTATTTATAGAATAATGTTAATATTTTTGCCGATGCCGGTGTTTAAGAGGGTATCCAGATCCAGACTCTGGGATACGATCTGTGCCGCAGTGGTGGCAGTGCCGTCATCCGGACTCTCTGTGGCACCGGATGTGGTGGTGCCGTCTGTTGCGGAAGAACCTGTGGCAGCGGCATTTTTTCTGCATCAGCAGGTTGTTATCAGAGGTAACGAGCGCCTCGCCGCGGCTTGCAAACCGTTTGGCATATGTTGAGGTGCGCTGCATGTAAGCCGCATCAGCGGAAAAAGTTCCTTGAACTTGGAGAGATCCGCACTCTCAAATAAGGTTGTACGGCTTGTGAGTGTGCCGTCATCATTGACGGTGATGCCGATCTTATCGAGTTCGGAAGAGTATTCGCTGGTAATATTTTCAACTGCTTTGCACTGCGCTCCAAGGTACGGTCCGAGGAACTGCCGGCAGAGGAAAGCATGTTGTTGTAGGTCTGGATATAGGCGAGCACGCTGTTGCGTGTGTTGGCATCCTGGTCATCGAAAAATCAGAGGAAGTCAGCCGGCGTACTGCCTGACGAAGCGCCCTGCCGTCTGCGAGAGCGAGCTGGTTGCCACTGAATTCACGGCGTTTGGAGGAAGTCCCGGCTTCCCGGTTGGAACGGTAGAAACTGCGCAGGTAATATTTGGAACTTAAGGTGGTGCCGGATCCGATATACGCTGTATTTGACATAGTGATTCCTCCTTAAAAAGATTCTCTAATATGTTTCGGCAGAATGCGGCATAGAATTAACCATAGAAAACAAAAAACAGATATGCTATACTAAATTCCAAAGAATTCGCCTGGGAACAGAAACTACTGAATTTTGGCGACTGGGATGTATGAGAGGAGGATATCATATGGAAGCAATGATCTGGATAGGTCTGATTATTCTTTTGTGGTGGTTGAGATTGCGACGGTAGGACTGACGTCCATCTGGTTCGCAGGGGGCGCGCTGATTTCCCTGATTCTGTGCCTGTGCGGCGTGGGACTGGGCTGGCAGATCGGCGTATTTTTCGTGGTCTCAATGATTCTGGTGGCATTTACCCGGCCGTGGGCGATGAAGTATTTAAAGCCGCACCTGATCCGGACCAACTACGAGCAGGCGATCGGTGAAAACGTGTGTCCGACGGAGACGGTGGATAATCAGAGGAACCGGCACTGCGGTCTACAAGGGACAGGAGTGGACGGCGAGCCAGCTAGGATGGAAAAAGATATGAGGCGGGAACGATCGTGAAGGTAAAGGAGATCCGCGGTGTGACCATGTATGTCACGGAAAGCGGACTGATGCCGCAGGTTCCGATCCCGCCGCAGACAGAGCAAGAGGCAGAATAATATGAAGCTTGGAATGGTATTTGAGGGAGGCGCCAACCGTACGGTGTTCTCCTGTGGAGTGATGGATGCGTTTCTTAAGGAGCGGCTGATGCCGGATTATCTGATCGGCGTCTCCGCCGGGATTGCATACGGTGTATCCTACCTGTCGGGACAGAAGGGCAGAATATAGAGGTTGTGGAAAATTATATCGCGGACAAGCGGTATATGGGCATGCGGCATCTTTTTAACCGGAACGAGAAAGCGTATTTCAATACGAAGTTCGTGTTTGAGGAAGTGCCGAATGAACTGATTCCGTTTGACTATGACGCGTTTGCGGCGTATCCGGGAAAAGTCGAAGCAGCAGTGACCAACATTCATACCGGAAAAGCCGAATATGTCGAAGTGCCGAGGGGACGGGACATGCGCGATACGCTGGTGGCGAGCTGTTCGCTGCCGATTCTTTTCCAGCCAGTGAAGCTTGGCAGACATTATTATCTGGACGGCGGGATTGCCGATTCCATCCCGTATGAGCACGCGCTGGCGGAGGGATGCGACAGACTCATCGTGGTGCTCACAAGAGAGCGCGGATATGTGAAGACGGAGAAGGCAGTCCGCTTTACGGACAAGCTGTACAAAAAATATCCGAAGATTGTGGAGAGCATGGATTCCCGGGCGGAGCGCTACAATGAATGTATGGCCAGACTGCAGGAACTCGAGCAGGAGGGAAAAATCTTCGTCATCGCTCCGGAATCCACCTATGGGGTGGGACGGACGACCACGGACGTCATCAAGCTCCGGAGGCTTTACGACGAGGGTTATGAACTGACAGAAAAGCGCATGCAGGAACTGCGTGCATATCTGGGATAAGAAAGAGAGGAAACAAACGATGAAGATCGTATTTCTGGATGCAAAGACGATCGGTGATGACATCGATCTGTCCGGCTATGACGCGTTAGGCGAGGTTGTAAAATACGGATTTTCCACACCCGAGGAGGCAAGAGAACGCACCAAAGACGCGGATGTGATTGTTCTCAACAAGGTTGTGATCAACGAGCAGTCCATCGGTGAAGCGGAGCACTTAAAGCTGGTATGTGTGACGGCGACGGGAACCAACAATCTCGACAAGGAATATCTGGATCAGCGTGGGATTGCATGGCGCAACGTGGCGGGCTATTCCACGGAGACAGTGGCACAGCATACGTTTGCATTATTGTTCTATCTGCTGGAAAAGTTACATTATTATGATGAATATGTAAAATCAGAAAAATATGTGGGGGATGTTTCCTTTACACATTTTGACAATGTGTTTCATGAGCTGAGCGGGAAGACATGGGGCGTCATCGGTCTTGGCGCGATCGGCAGAAGAGTGGCGGACATTGCGGGCATGTTCGGGTGCCGGGTGCTCTACTATTCCACCTCCGGAAAACACGATCAGCCGGGATACGAGAGAGTAGATTTTGATACGTTGCTCGCGGAGTCGGACATCGTGTCGATGCATGCGCCGCTGGATGCCAATACGGAAGGGCTTATGAACGCCGGAGCGTTTGCAGAAATGAAAAAATCTGCGATTTTCCTGAATCTTGGAAGAGGACCGATTGTGGTGGAGAAAGATCTCGCGGAGGCGTTAAAGAGCGGTACGATCGCGGCAGCAGGACTGGATGTGCTCTCGGCGGAGCACGATGCGGGCAGACAATCCGCTGCGTGAGATCAAGGACAGTGATAAGCTGATGATTACGCCGCATATCGCATGGGCGAGCATCGAGGCGCGCACGCGTCTGATGGAGATCATTGAGGGGCAGATCCGGGAATTTTTCCATCTGTAAAAGAATGCGCCCATTTGGGGGCGCATCAGCTTGGAATCCGCGCATCCAGACCGCTGTGGAAGGACAGATTGCCGTATTCTTTTAGAAATTCCAGAGTGAGCTGTTTCTGCAGCTCACTTTTTGGTTCTGTATGCAGTAATGTGTGAAGCTTTCGTATCATGGTAAGGCAGCGCGCACTGCTTTTTTCGTACAGATCAAAAAAGCTTTCCGTGGAGACGCGTGTGGCATCCCAGGGATTCTTCCAGGAGGCATGCCTCAAGTTAAAAGGATCCGTGCGGAAAAACAGTGTGTCGCTCGGTATCAACGGGGAAAATAACGGGTATCCCAGAAAATGCTTCTCCATGAACCGGAAAAGAACCTTTTTTTGTCCGGTTTCATCGTGAAGAATCCGCATGCCGAGCGGAAGCGAGATGATTCCCATCCACATGGTGCTGCGATGAATGGAAAGTTCGGGGAATGCGTAATGATAGGCATCGTACAGGAGCCCGGCAATCACGCGTTTCTGGGCAAAAGTCAGCTGGATCGTATCGGCGGCGTGGAATTCACAGGGTGTCTTGTGGCGCTTTCTGGCAAGCAGTTCGGTGTCGATCTCTGTCTCGAGATAGGCATGTCTGGAAAAATAGCTTTTCTCCTTCTTGTCATGGTAATGCGTCATGGCATAGATATAGGGATGGCATGTGGTGTCGAGCAGATAGTGCCCCAGGAAACCGGAGATGTAGGCTTCGGCAATGCCCCGGTCTGCAGCGGACGAGACGCCCGTAACTTTCCAGCAGTCCGCGGAAAAGGCACGCGGCTCCGTGGTGTGTGCGAGGGCACCGAGATTGTGGCGGTGCAGGGCATAGGACGGAAGATAATAGAAAAACAGATCCGGTCCCTGCAGTCCGAACGCATAAGCGCTGCGGTTATAAAACAGATTTTTTTTCTGGGAATTACATTTTAACTGGTGATAGATTTCTTCGCCAAACAGATAATGTGTAACAAAACCTGGCATGGGAATTCCTCCTTTCGTTCATCATGAGTATAACCATTTTATAGGAAGGTGTTAAGTGAGGAATGGAAGATTTAAGAAAAATGTAATAAAACAAATAGATTGACAATCAAAAAAAGAGTGTTATACTATCACGTAGTAATGGAAACTATATAATATAGTCCGGTGATAATCAAAGCAGTCAGATTGTCATAAGATGATAGACAAAACAAAGGAAAATGTATATCGGGTGGCAACACTTAAAATGCATTGCATATGTAAAAAAAGAGCAGTATTCCTTATACTTTCATCTTAGAAAAGAATTAGTGTGTATGGAAGAAAACGGAGGATTAAGTGATGGCAAATTTAGCACAGTCAGTAGAGAGAAAGGCATTCAGCGTGGCGATTGATGCAGCATTGAAGCATCTGAATAAGGATCGTGAAAAAGGCCTGCTTCAGATTGTTGATCTTGCAGAAAAGTTCATGGGCGATAACTTCCGTAAGGAAGCGTATGACGGAGCCAGAAAGATGATTCAGGATCCGGACAATAAATGGATGCATTATGTAAATCGTCTTCTGGATGAGACCGATCCCCATGTAGCAAAGATGACAGCATTAAATCTGGGATATCAGGCAGCATTTGTGGGAACGAAGGCGCTTCGTAAGATGAGGGAAGTACATAACTGTAACATCCCGTGGCTGATCTTAATGGATCCGACCAGTGCATGTAACCTGCGCTGCACCGGCTGCTGGGCTGCTGAGTACGGACACAAGCTCAATCTTACGTTTGATGAGCTTGACAATATCGTGACACAGGGTAAGGAGCTTGGTATTTACTTTTATATGATGACCGGTGGTGAGCCGTTAGTCAGAAAAGACGATATCATTAAGCTCTGTGAGAAGCACAACGAGTGTGCATTTCACTGCTACACAAACGGAACTCTCGTAGACCAGGCATTCTGTGACGAGATGAAGCGTGTCGGCAACCTGTCCTTATCCATCAGCCTTGAGGGATTTGAGGAGGCCAATGATTTCCGCCGCGGCGAAGGTGTATTTGACAAGGTTCTTCATGCAATGGATCTGCTTCATGAGAACGGGCTGATCTTCGGTAACAGCGTATGCTACACCAGCAAGAACATGGATGCCGTTACATCGGATGAGTTCTTTGATCTTCTGATCGAGCACGGAAGCCGTTTCGCATGGTACTTCCATCTGATGCCGGTAGGTATGAAGGCTTCACCGGAACTGATGCCGACCAGAGAACAGAGAGAATATATTTACCACAGAATCCGTGAGGTACGTGGATTTACAGGCGGTAAAGAGATCTTCGTTAGGGATTTCCAGAACGATGGAGAGTATGTTGGCGGATGTATCGCCGGAGGAAGAAACTACTGCCACATCAACCCGAAGGGTGATGTTGAGCCGTGTGTATTTATTCACTATTCAGGAGCAAATATCCGTGAGAAGTCTCTGTTAGAGTGTTTACAGCAGCCGCTGTTCATGGCATACAGAGACGGCCAGCCGTTCAATGAGAACATGCTTCGTCCATGTCCAATGTTAGAGAATCGGAGCTGCTCAGAAGATGGTACACGAGAGCGGTGCACACTCGACCGATGTTGAGGAGGCGGAGCCGGTAGAGCATCTTTGCGGAAAATGTATGGAGTATGCATGCCAGTGGAAAGAGACAGCGGATAAGCTGTGGGCAGAGCATCCGTACCAGCAGAAGGGCTACACCAACTTTAAGAAAAATAAGGGGCGATCGTTATCAGCAAGGCGAAAAACAGATCTTAAAATGGGCATTGGTACTTGTCATCATCGGAATCATTGTTTATACATTCCGGGATTCAGCAGGACCGATCTTAGAACAATTAGAAAAAACGACACCGGCGGTCATTGCAGGCATCTGTGCAATGACTGTCGTGTATCACTGTGTCGAGGGCGTGATTACCACGCTGCTTGCAAAACAATATAATCGTGCATTCACATTAGGCATGGGTATTACCAATGCCTTTTTGTGCTCTTTTACCGCGTGGCGACACTGCAGCGGATCAGGGGTTGCCGCGATTGTCTATCTGGGAGAGCACGGTATAGAGTATTCCAAGAGCTTCGGAATGTATATGCTGCAGTACGCGTTTCATAAGATCAGTATCGCGTTTTTCTCAATGATTCTGTTCGCACTGAACTGGAATTATATGCGGGTACATTTTGGGGAGTATATGTGGCTGCTGCTGGCGGGATATCTTGTAACGCTGATCATCACCGTGGTTTTAATTCTGTTCAGCTGTTCCAGGCAGTTTCACCGCATGCTGCTTTGGGTGGTGGATTTCTTCAATGGAAAGACGAAAGGGCGGTTTGATCCGCAGGCAGCAATGCTTCATGACCAGTGCCAGATGTTGGAGGATGCATCCAGACAGCTGATGGGAGAGAAGCGGCTGGTTGCGGGCGCAGTGGGATTGAACCTCATCAAGTTCGCATTCTGGTACTCCATCCCGTATCTGATCTTTCTGGGGCAGGGGGAGATTACGCTCCCGCAGACGATGGCGGTCACATCGCTTTCTGTCATGCTGGCGGCAGTCATTCCGTCACCGGCGGGAATCGGCTCTACCGAGTTTGTCTTTACCGCACTTTTTTCCGGAATTGTCGGAACCGGACTGGCAGGCTCCGCGTCGCTTCTGTACCGCTTCGGCACCTTCGTATTCCCGTTTCTGGTGGGGGCGGTTGTGGTCATCATACGCCGCATCTACCTCAAAAAAACGGGACAAGCCAAACGATAGCGCCAGCTGTGATATGAGGCTGGTACACAGGGCGGAGAATAGACTGGCAGTGATACGATAACAGTAAGTACAGCAGAGTTCCAGAATAGAAACAGTGCGTAGGAATTCGGATCGCAAAATACGGAATTTCTAACTCTGCCGCTTTTTACATCTGTGATGATCCGTGTTTTTCCAAGTTTTGAGCACTCCGCGGGTGTGTCCGCAGGCCGACAGACAATTTAAGGACTTTTGTGTGTTCCTTACATCACCAATGAACAAAACATAACCGCGCGAAGCCGATGTCTGAATTGGCATCTGCCTTATTTTCAATAGCAGATGCCAACGAGTTTCGGTTCGCGCGGTTTTATATTGTCTGTGAAGCGGTGATGTTAGGAACACTAAAAAGTCCGCTCATTGTCTGCGGCGTGTCGGACACATCCCGCGGATTGTCAAAACGTGGAAAGACACGGAATTGGATATAAAAAGCGGCAGAGAAGAAATTCTCGCATTTTGTTCCAACGAATATCCTATGCACTGTTTCTATCTGGAACTTTATTGCATCTTACATTTTATTGTGACCGGCAATCTATTCTCCGCCCTGTGTGCGAGCCTCATTTTGCGCCTCTTTTGAAAAGTTTAAGGTTTGGGAAATTGACAAACGCACAAGTCATGATAAAATTAACGAAAAAATATGTAAAGAAAGCGTAAATAAGGGAACATATGAAGATAAAATTATATTTTGATAAGGGTAATTTGGGCAGACTTGCGGTGGCGATGATCTTCGCCGCGGTATTGTTCTGGAAAATCGGCTTTTCGGTGTGGGCGCTGCCGGTATTCGGAGTGTGCTACTTCCTATTTAAGAGTCTGGAGGTGGAACTGTCAGAGAAGATCCCGTGGGTCTGGACCGGACTGATGATCGGCGCCAGCAGTATTTTCACGGCGTATCATGTGCAGTATCTGCTGCTGGATGCAGAGCTTCGCGCCAAGATCACACAGCCGAAGATGCTGCTCAATATCTTGTGCTGTCTGGTGGTATTTCTGGCGGTACAGGTTTTACCAATAATACGGGACTTACCTGCATGATTTCCCACATTTTCTGGTGTCATTGGCGGGAATCAACTATTTTGTATATCTGTTCCGCGGGAACGAATTTATTTTCAGCGACCTGAAATCCATCCAGACCGGACTTTCGGTGGCGGGCAATTATGAGTTCGTGATGGATGACCGGGCGGGCTATGTGATTCTGATTTCCACGCTCTATGTGGCGCTGATTCGCAAGCTTCACGTTTCCTTTAAAGAGAGTGCCGATGGCGATCATCTGTATCTCTCTGCCGTGCTGAGCGGCGTGTATATCGGTCATAAGACGGAGTACATAGTGACAGAGACCTGGGAGCAGAAAGGAAGCTACCGCAACGGATATATTCTGAATTTTGTGCTGAGTGTAAGAGACTGTTTTATCGCTGCGCCCGACGGGTATTCCAGTGAGGCGGTGAAAGCGCTGGAAGAGCAGTATTCCGGCGGGGATAGCGGCGGGAAGAAGCAGGGAGAGAAAGACGCTGCCTCGGCATATGCGGATGTGGCGGCTGATCCGTGAGAAAAGCCGACCATTATCGTGGTCATGAGCGAGTCGTATGCGGATCTTTCGGTGGTGGGAGATTTTTCCACGAATATCGATGTGGCACCTTATTTCCACTCCCTGAAGGAGAATGCCATTCACGGATATGCGCTGTCCTCCGTGTTCGGGGCGAAGACGCCGAATTCGGAGTGGGAGTTTATGACCGGGAATTCCATGGCATTTCTGCCGAGCGGTTCTGTGGTATATCAGCAGTATATTTCCAAGACGCCGACCTCGATTGTGTCCAACTTAAAGAACGACGGCTATACCTGTGTGGCAATGCATCCGTACTATGAGACCGGATGGAGCCGCAACGCGGTGTATCCGGATCTCGGGTTTGATGAGACATATTTTATCGACGATTTTGACCAGACGAAGATTCTGCGGGAATATATCACCGACCGGGAACTGTATGAAAAAATCATTAACCGCTATGAGAGCCGTGCGGCGAATGAGGATCTGTTTATCATGAGTATTTCCATGCAGAACCATGGCGGTTATACGGAAAAGTACGATAATTTTGATGAGAAGGTACGCCTGTTGGGATTAAACTATCCGGACGTCAATCAGTATCTCTCTCTGGTGCACGAGAGCGATTCAGCGTTGGAGTATCTGATCTCCTATTTTCAAAATGTGGATGATCCGGTGGAGATCGTATTTTTCGGCGATCACCAGCCGAGCCTTTCGTCAGTTTTATTCGAACTTAAACGGCAAAGGGACTTTCGGGACTGACCGAGGATGAACTGGAAGATCTGTATACGATACCGTTTTCATATGGACGAACTATGAGAGCACGGAGGTGGAACTGCCGGTCACCAGCATCAATTATCTCTCGACGCTGGCGCTGGAGCGGGCAGGAATAGAACTTCCGGCGTACAATCAGTTCCTGGCGGATATGATGGAGACCATTCCGGCAATCAATTCCAGAGGCTATTATTCCAAGTCCGCCGGCGGATTTTTGCACATCGAGGAAGCGACGGGTGAGGAAGCGGACTGGATCCGGAACTATAATATTTTGCAGTACAACAACATGTTTGACAAAAAGGAAAAGAGTGAAGTATTCTTTCCTTATCTGAAGTAGTATTAAGAAAGCAACAGAGATACAGCTTTTTAGCGGGCAATGTGTATAAGAAAAATGTGGAGGCGAAAAAATGGAGAGAGTGACACTTGGAAAAACAGGGATTACCGTCAATAAGAACGGGTTTGGCGCACTTCCGATCCAGCGGATCAGCACGGAGGACGCCGTGAAGCTGGCGCGAAAGGCATATGATGCCGGCATCACTTTCTTTTTGATACTGCAAGATTCTATACAGACAGCGAGGAGAAGCTTGGAGAAGCGTTTGAGGGCATGCGGGAAAAAGTCTATATTGCGACGAAGACGGCGGCTGCCAATGCGGATGAATTCTGGGAGCAGCTTGGCATTTCCCTGCACAATCTGCGCACGGATTACATCGATATCTATCAGTTCCACAATCCGTCCTTCTGTCCTAAGCCGGGAGATGGAACCGGCCTGTATGAGGCGATGCTGGAAGCAAAAGCACAGGGAAAAATCCACCACATCGGTATCACGAACCACCGGCTTGCCGTGGCAGACGAGGCGATCGAGTCAGGACTTTATGAGACGCTACAGTTCCCGTTCTGCTATCTGGCGACAGAGAAGGACATCGAGCTGGTGGAGAAGTGTAAGCAGGCGGGGATGGGATTTATTGCAATGAAAGCGCTCTCGGGAGGATTGATCAACAATTCGGCTGCAGCGTACGCGTTTGAGGCACAGTATGAGAATGTGCTGCCAATCTGGGGCGTGCAGAGAGAGCGGGAACTGGACGAGTTCATTTCCTACATTGAACATCCGCCGGTCATGACGGAGGAGATCGCAGCGGTGATTGAGCATGACAGAAAAGAACTCTCGGGCGAATTCTGCCGTGGCTGCGGTTACTGTATGCCATGTCCTGCCGGAATTGAGGATCAACAATTGTGCGAGAATGTCCCTGATGCTGCGCCGCGCGCCGTCGGAGGCACAGCTGACGCCGGAGATGCAGGCGAAGATGAAAAAAATTGAGGGCTGCCTGCATTGTAACCAGTGTAAGAGCAAATGTCCTTATGGACTGGATACACCGGCATTACTTGCCAAGAACTATGAAGATTACAAGCGGGTACTGGCGGGAGAAGTCAGCGTAAAATAAGAGATGCGCGGGCAGGCAGAACGACATGCAATGCGCGTAATGCACGCGTGAGGCGAAGAGGAGTGAGAGAATGAAGAAATACGAGACAGTCATTTTTGATCTGGATGGAACGCTTTTGTATACACTGGAGGATCTGACAAAAGCGACAAATTATGCGCTGCGCAGGATGAATATGCCGGAGCGTACACTGGATGATGTGCGCCGGTTTGTCGGAAACGGTGTGGCGCGCCTGATCGAGCTGGCGGTTCCGGAGGGAACGGCACCGGAAGTCTTTGAGCAGACGCTTGCGATTTTCCGGGAGTATTATGATATTCACTGCAATGACAATACAAAAGCCTATGACGGAGTGATTGATCTGCTCCGGGAACTGAAGGCGGACGGATATGCGCTTGCGATCGTGTCGAACAAGCCGGATTCTGCGGTGAAGGAACTGGCGGAGATTTATTTTGAGGGATTGTGAAAGTGGCAATCGGCGAGAGTGCCGGAGTGGCGAAAAAACCGGCGCCGGATACGGTCTATGCGGCATTAAAGGAGCTTGGCATGCCAAAGGAGGGCGCCGTGTATGTCGGAGATTCCGAGGTGGATGTGATGACAGCGAAAAATTCCGGTCTGCCGTGCATTTCCGTCCTGTGGGGATTCCGGGAGGAAGCGTTCTTAAAAGAACATGGTGCAGATCATTTTGTCCGCGAACCGGAGGAGATCAGAGATTTCCTGAATGCGTAGGTCTGTTGAGAAATGTTTCACTTTTAGTAAGGAAGTACCATTGCATGATTTTTGTACATAAAGTACAATAAAAATAATGAGAAACACAGAAGAGTTGTGCGGAATCACAACAAGGAAGGCGGCATGGTATGAACAGAAGAAGTGTGAAACATACGTTAACGATGACCTGTCTGATGCTGGTATTACTGGCATCCCTGTTGCTTGGGGCAACTTCCATTTTCAGTATCCGGAATACGACCAATATGGCGCTGACGGAATATGAAAGTGCGATGGATTCCGGTTACAACACAGAGATCAAGTCTGAGGTCCAGACGGTGATTGCTGTGCTGCAGGCAGAATATGATAAGAGCCAGGCAGGGGAACTGACAGAGGAAGAAGCGAAAGCAGAAGCGAAGGAGATCGTCCGCGCCATGCGTTACCGCGATGACGGAAGCGGATATTTCTGGATTGATGATACGGATTACAATCTGGTAATGCATCCGATTCTGGCGGAGCAGGAAGGAAATAACCGCTACGATCTGGAGGATCAGAATGGTGTCATGATCATCCAGGAGATTATGAAGGTCTGTAACAGTGCCGACGGAGGCGGATTCAATGAATTTTACTTTACGAAGGCGGACGGTGTGACGGTTGCGCCGAAGGTAGCATATTCCGAGTTGTTTGCACCGTGGGGATGGGCAGTCTCCACCGGTAACTACGTCGATGACATGCAGGTAGAGATGACGGGTGTGGAAGGACGCATCAACCAGAAGTTCGAGGTTCTCTGCATTGTGATAGTGATAATGATGGCTGTAATGCTTGTGATGGCGTTCGTGTGGGCGAGAATCTATGCGGCGAAGCTCTGCAAGCCGCTGGTGGAGATCCAGGGGCTGGCATCCAGACTTTCCGACGGAGATCTGACAACGACCGTGAACGTAAGGGAAGAACGAGCTGGGAGACACGGCAGAGGCACTCAATGCCGCGCAGAAGCAGATTGTTTCCCTGATAGGAAGCATCAGCACGGCATCAACAGATCTGCGGAATGCACTGCAGTCGTTTACTGGTAATTTCTCCTCGATGCAGGAGTCCATCGGAAACGTTGCGGTTGCCGTCAATGAGATTGCGGAAAACAGCACGACGCAGGCAGGATCCACGACGGAAGCGTCCAACGGTATCATGACGATCGCGGAAGGCATCGAGAAGATCTCCAGCGAGATGGAAGAACTGGTCGGCAATGCCAATCAGATGCAGGAGTATTCCAATAAGTCGCTCGCTAAGCTTCGTGAATTGATCGATACGAACAATAAGACAGAGGCGGATATCGAGTCGATGTATACACAGAGGGAAGTACCAATGCATCCGTCAATAAGATTAGCAAGGCGGCGACGCTGATCAGTGAGATCGCAGATCAGACGAATCTGCTTTCACTGAATGCCTCGATCGAGGCGGCGCGCGCGGGTGAAGCCGGACGCGGTTGCGGTAGTTGCGGAAGAGATCGGAAGTCTTGCGACACAGTCGGCAGATACAGCGCATGAGATTAACGACATTATCGGAGAGCTGACAGAGAATTCCGAGAAGTCGATGGGCATTATGGTACAGATGAATGATGCGTCGAAGCAGCAGGTAGAGGCGCTGAATCATACCAGCGAGATGTTTCTGGATATGCAGAAGGCACTGGAGGCGTGCACGAATTCCATCCGCGTGGTGACGGATATGATCCGCACTGCGAATGAGGAGCGTGAGAAAGTTACCCAGAGCATCGAGGTGCTGACGCATCTTGCGACAGATAATGCGGCATCCACGGAGGAGACTTCCAGTATGACAACCGAACTGGAGGAACGGTGGAGCGTTCCAGCGGAATGATCGAAGCTGGATGGCGACATGAAAGTGCTCGCAGACAGCATGGAGCATTTCCGGTTGTAGGAAGACTGCGGCAAGAATACAAATGATAAGATGAGAATGAAAGCGGGCGTGTCAGAAACTGACACGCCCGTAATTTCATGTCTGCAGATATTCTGCGAATGTGAATATATAGCTGGGTACGAATAGGGAAAAAACCTTTTATATTTCACATGCGGCATCATATGCTGATTTAATGGCATGATCGATATTGCTCGGACGCTCTCCGGCACAATCGCCAATATAATGAAGCGGGAGCGGACAAGCCGAAAGATCCGGAAGATTCTTTCTTGCACCAACAGCCATTACAACGAAATCCGATCTGATCTCTAAGACCGAGGTTTTCATTTTCTGTTTTCTCAACAATAACTGCATGGTCATTGATCTCTGATAGTTTTGCAGAGGTAAGGATCTGGACATTGGAATGCTCTAATTCACTCATCAAAGTCGGGAGAATCGTGCTGCTTTCTTCCTTTGCAATCTGATCCATCATTTCAATAATTGTAACGTTACATCCGCGGGCAGCAAGGTATTCCGCAGTTTCAACACCTACAAGACCACCGCCGATGACAGAGACGTTGCCGAATACAATTTCTTTTAGCAAGAATATCCCATGCACTTGTAACGATTGGAAGATCTTTGCCGGATCGGGAATGATTGCATTCGTTGCACCTGTTGCAACAATTACTTCATCAAACGAATCATAGTCTTTTCCGGTAAATTCCTGACCCAGACGGAATGTCACTGATAATTCGGGAAGCACGTTAAGATAGTAGTTAATGCTTCTCATCATTTCTTCTTTTCGGGGTGGAACGCTGGCAATAAGAAGCTGACCACCGATCTGGAGTGACTTTTCAAATATAGTTACCTGATGGCCTCTCAGAGCGGCGACACGTGCTGCTTCAAGTCCTGCAATTCCTGCACCTATAATTGCAATTCGCTTTGCTGTGACTGCAGGAGTAATCTGACGGCTTGTCTCATAACCATTCTCGGCATTTAATACACAGCTTAGGAATGCACGGTTTGGATATTGTCTGTACATCCTTTATTACACATCATACATGTTCTGACATCGCAGCAGTGTCCATCGGCACACTTGTTTGCAAAATCAGGATCGGTAAGCAGTGAACGCCCGAGTGCAACGATGTCAGCAGAGCCATTTGTAATAACGGCTTCAGCAGCTTCTGGTGTTACAATACGACCAACCACGGATACGGGAATGGAAACGAGTTCCTTGATTTTTTTAGAGTATGAAACCATAAAACCATATGGCTGTGTCCCCATAGCAGGAATGGTATCCCCCATATTTCCGGTGTGGTTAGCCTGCGCGACATGCAATGTGTGTCAACACCGGCAGCTTCTAATTCTTTTGCAAAAATGCAGGCCTCATCAAGTGGAAGACCACCTTTTCCCCGAAAGCCGTTATCTCCAAGAGGAGTTACGATTGGAAGCTTGTAGTCGATAACCATATCTGGGACAATTGCTTTTAAACGCCGTTACAAGAGTTAAGGCGAAACGATGTACGGTTTGCAAGGTCTCCGCCATATTCATCTGTTCTGTGATTTAAAATAGGAGAGCAGAGCGATCCGACAAGGCGGTCTCCATGTACTTCGATACAGTCAACGCCTGCTTTGTGGGCTAAAACAGCACAATTTTCCATGTGCTTAATAATTTCATCCAGTTCTTCCGCAGTTACTTCATTTACAAAGTGCTGCATATCATGGTGAAGTTTGGCTCTTGCCTCCTGCATTTTTCCCTGGTGAAACATTTCGTTTAAAGCTGCGACGTTATAGTCTGGATGGAACAGCTGGATTCCAAGCTTTGCACCGTATTTATGACATGCATCGGCAAGCCGCTGGAAGCCTTCTGCCTGTTGAGGAGAGTAAAGTTTTGGTGTAGGAGAGAATGTTGAAAGAGGAGCAACGTCTCCAATGACAATGTATCCAACACCACCTTTTGCAAGGCGCTCATAGAAACGAAAACTCTGTTCGCCGATAGATCCATCTTTTTCTTCGTATCCTGTTGTAAGTGGGGGAAACATAATACGGTTTTTAAATTCAATGTTTCCAACTTTAATGGGCTCTAATAATTTCATTGTGCACACATCCTTTCAAAGTGATTATCTTATTTCAATGGTGTTAAAAACTCTAATATGAGCCTGTCCAATTCAGCTCTTGCAGAACCGCTTGCAAAGTTGTGATTTGCGCCTTCAATTGTTTTGTAACTGCATTTGCCATTATAGAGTGCTTCATATCGATGACAGGTAGCATCATCTACCAGATCGTCTGCCGTTCCTCTGATAAGAAGAACAGCACCTGTATATCCCGCTGCGGATGAAAACGGTTCATACTGATATAAATCATGGTTAAAAGAAGTAGGGAAGCAAAGCCCTTCTATATCTGCTTTTGTGATTCCCTGTGCTTCCATTGCCTCGGCGCGGTCTTTACATCCAAACCACATGCCGGCTCCCGGGCACATGAGTATGAGAGCATGTGGATTAACGATAGGCGCAGCAGTGGCAGCTGCATAGCCGCCCATGCTCTGGCCTGATAAAATAATTTTATCAGGATTGGCAAAATCCTGCTGTTTTGTCCAGTTTATAATATCTTCGATATCATGTAAGATACCGGTGAATGTCATGTCCTCGAACTCACCGTCGCTTTCGCCATTTCCGTATAAATCAAAGCGGACGCTGGCAAATCCGTTTTCAGCCAGAAATCTGGCTGTGTGGGTATAGATATTTTTGTATCCGCTTTTATTTCCGGTAAATCCGTGTACGTTAATGATGGCGGGGAAGCGCGAGCCTTCATCCGGAATATTTACAATTCCGCGTAAGACATGACCTGAGCGGTTTGTTATTTCAACTTGTTTTGTCAATGCAAGATACCTCGGTTTCTGAAGTTATTCTGCGTTTGCAGCATTTCGTTTGTCTGATAAATTCTGTAACATTTCAGCTGTTTTCTCTTTTGTAAGAGGGTATACAAACTTTAATACAAGTACAGCTAATAAGTACCCGGCTACATATAATACGGTATATGTTTTCCAGAGACGTCCGGAGAATGCTTCGCTCTGAACGGCCTCATTTACGTTAAAGCCTGCGATTGCAAGTGCAAAGCTGCTCATACTTCCGGATACGGCATTAGCAAGCTTACGGAAAAATGTATATGCAGAGTACACGATACCTTCGTTACGTTTTCCGGTCTGAAGTTCCTGATAGTCAATTGCGTCATTTACAAGGGCCCAGACTAATACCTGGAAACCGCTGACACCAAGATAACAGATTCCGTTGATAATAATAAAGAGCATTGGGTTCTCAAGAGGGAAAAAGAATAAAATAGCATAAACAACAACTGAGAAAGTTGCACTATACATAATCCATTCTTTCTTTCCAAATTTCTTTGCAACAAATTTTGTCCCAATGAATGCGATAAGCGACCAGATAACGCTTAACATGCCTGAAACTGCCATAATGGCGACATTTCCGAAATAGTCACGGAATAAGTAGGTATTTAAGCCGTTTACCATACCGGCACCAACGATACCAATAAAGCTGGATAACATAACACCAAGTAAAGCTTTGTTTTGGAGATGGCTTTCAGCACGTCTAAATAGTTAAGCTTCTCTTTTTCTTTGGCAACTGGCTCGGTGATAATACGCTCCTTGCACCAGTGTGATGTAAACATAAGGCAGATGAAACCGATAACAGCACAGATGGCTGCCATAATAAGGAAGTGGCTTGGTACAGGCTGGTTGTCTTTGTATAAGAATAATGGACCGGCAATAACGATGACGGTCATAAAGATTGTGCCGCCAAGACTTCTGAAGCGTGAAAGGTCGGTCCGTTGGTTTACATCATCTGTCATAACACTTGAAAGACTTCCAAATGGTACGCTTACACATGTGTACATAATTTCATATACAACATATGTGATGAACATGTAAGCAAGACGGGCACCATAAGCAAAATTACTTACGTTGACGAAGCCTAAGATACAAAGGACTGCGGTTGGGAAAGCAAAGAATTTAATCCACGGAATGAATTTACCCTTGCCCTTGTTCTGGTGACTGTCAACAAGTGCACCGATTAATGGATCGTTTATGGCATCCCAAAGCTTTGTGATAAGCATAAGGATTCCTACGTGCACCGGGTTGACCTTCAGCACCAGGGTATAAAAAATAGCAAGATACATGGCTCGGAACTGTTCTGTACAGCAACATCCCAAATCGCCAAGAGTGTAACCGATTTTGTCCTTCATGGAAAATGGTCTTGTTTCTTTCATAATAATACCTCTCATTTTTGTGTTGTTTTGGTAGCTACATGTTCATTATATGGGGATTAGAGAGATAAACATATACAAAAATTGCTTGCAAACTATGGAAAATTGATGTATTGTATAAATTGACAAAATGAACAAAAATATGGATGCTGGAATGTTCAAAATTAACATATGAAAAACAGAGTTATGAGATGGAATATATAAAATAGAAGATAGCGGACAGCGCAGTTTTGGAAAGAAGAAAAACCATACAATTATTTTTGTGACAGGTGGTATGGGATATTTACGTCAGGAAAATGAAAAGGCGGTCTGTACCATGGAGGACTTAATATTTATTAAGCCTGGCAATAAAGTGAAGATTGAATATCGAAAAAACAAATATCCGTTAGAACTATATGTGCTCTATGTGGGAACAGAGTTATTGCAGAGCTTATCAGATGAAAATACAAGACTTGACGAGGCATTTGATATCGTTCCCTTTCAGGTTAAGACAGTTCATTCTGAGAGTGAATCTGCCATGCTTATAAAGAATATTTCCAAAAAGCTGTATTCAATGCTTAAGGAATCTCCTAAATTTACACATTGTATGAGAAAAGCCTGCTGACAATGCTTCTGGTACTTGCGTTGCGGTCGTCTGTCAAGGAGGACGTACAGCTAAAATTAAATAAGAAAAAGCATGTTGTAATGGATGATATTTTCATATATATAAGAGAACACCTGACAGAAGATATATCATTGGAGCGCCTGGAAAACGAGTTTTATGTAAGCCGCTATCATATTGTGAGAGAATTCAAGAAGATGACAGGCGAAACGCCACATTCATATATTGTAAAGAGCAGACTGGATCTGTGCAGACACTATATAGAGCAGGGAAAAAGTATTCGTGAGGTTTATGAACTTGGAGGATTTGGCGGATACAATCATTTTTTCAGGGCATTTAAGAAAGAGTATGGTGTTACTCAATGCAATATTATAAAAATCTGCAGATCGACAGGAATGAAAGATAAATTGATAAAAACAGCAGTATCATGTTTGAAATAATGCAATGGGTAGCGGACAGTTTCCCGAATAAATTTTTCAGTTTTCCCATATACTAACTCCCAAGCTAATATATAGCAAATAAGAGAGGCTTTATCTACAGAGATGGAAACAGACAAAGCGCTCTTGCGAAAATAAAGCATTGGAGGAAAATTTATGAAAGCAACGGGAATCGTGCGTAGAATAGATGATCTGGGCAGAATTGTGGTGCCCAAAGAAATCCGCAGAACGCTCCGCATACGTGAGGGAGATCCGCTTGAGATATTTACCGACCGTGAGGGAGAGATTATTTTAAAAATATTCGCCCATCGGAGAATTGAGCCAGTTTGCCGGGGAATATGCCGAGAGTCTGGCGCACACGACGGGATATCTGGTGCTGATCACGGACGGGGATCATGTGGTCGCGGCGTCCGGCAGTGGCAAGAGATTTTGAGGGCAAGCCATCAGCGGACAGTTGGAGGAGATCATCGGTGAGCGGAAAAGTCTGGTAGCTTCTGACGACGAAAAGACATTTGTAAAGTTGACGGCGGACGATGCCGGCGAGTACAGACAGCAGGCAATCAGCACGATTATCTGTGAGGGGGACGCCATTGGCGCAGTGATCCTCTGCTCACGGGAAGAACGGGAGAAAATGGGAGAGACAGAGAGCAAACTTGTCGCGGCGGCGGCAGGCTTTCTGGGCAGACAGATGGAACAGTAGAACAGAACTGGAAAAAGGCATTTGAAACAGTGTGTTTCAGGTGCCTTTTTGGGCATATGCCTTGAAAGAAGCCGGGAGACATGATAATCTCATAAGGCAATGAGTTTCATGGAAAGTTAGAAAGGTGGAAACATATGAGCGAAAAACCTGACGTGACGATGGGGGAAATGACCAAAACAAATGGAAAGTCTGGCAGGAAGGTGCCGAAAAAAATCATATGGACGATCGGCGCAGTGGCTGTGGCGGCAATTATTTCGATCATTGGAATTTGCAGCGGAGCATTTTTGAGCAGAAGTAACAGGATTCTGCTTGCAGCAAGAAATACCATAAAAGATCTGCCCACGGTTGTTGAGAATAGGAATGCTGCAGATATTATAGCATCCGGAAAATATACGATTGGTGTAAAAGGGGCTGTCAGGGGAAAAGACTTTGATGGAACGTTTAAATACAAAGATACACAGCTGCAGGCAGGGGAACGATTTCACTTTTCGGTAGGGAGAATCTGGATTTTCTGGCAAACCTGGATGATGAGCAGATCTGCGCAAGCATCCCGATGCTTACAGATAATCTGCTGGTATACAATTACAAAGAAGAGAAAGACGGCTACATAGTGGATCTTCTGGGAGCGGATGGGGTTGCATCGATCGATGCGGCACTTCGTGAACTTACCTCGAAAGAAGAACAGAACAGAGCGGCGCAGGAGATCCTGTCCGTAATATACGATGAGTACAAGACGCTCGATATAAAAAAAGCAGAAAAAGAAGAATTCATAGTGGACGGCAGCGTCAGAAAATGTAACGGGTATGAATTTACCGTCACAGAGGATGAACTTCTGCAGGTAATGGATGGAGTGAAGGAGGTATACGATGCGTATTACGGTGGAGCAGCAGATGCATTGAAGCTGAAGCTGGGGGATGACTTTTCGCAGCTCAGAGATAGAGCATGCAGTATGGGGGATATCAATGTAAAAGTCTACGTGTATCAGAATAAACTGGCAGCGGTTGTTGCGGAGGCGGAAAATTCTGATACGGCATTCCACATGCTGTTCAAGGGAGGAGAATACAGAATGCAGAATCTGGAATTGCTCGCAGAGGATTTGGAGGGTGAGCATTCCATACTGGAACTGACAGGAAAAGCAGCAGGGGAAGAAGGGGGCTATGAGTTTTTGATTGATAATAGTGAGCATGATATAAACCTTGTGATTTCGATCAGTGGGGAGGTTCAATTTGAAAAAATGAGCGGCGACAGAATAGATGTGGGCAACATGTCTGAAGCAGATCTGAGAAAATTTATTTTGCGTACGGTTGGAACAATCATCACAAGCCACATCAGGTAACCGCAAGACGGGGATAAGAATACCAGTATCCCGGAGAGAGATGTGACAGCAGCCGGGCGTGTGAGTGGAGATGAGACTGTATTACGGTGCACTGAGATTGGAAAGATACAGAGAAGAACAAATATGGCAAAATAAAGCCAAGATGTGTAATTGTTCCACAGTATGGATCTGTCCTATAATGAGGACAAAGAAAAAAAAAAAGGCGGCGTCTGACGGGGAGAAGACGATCAGATGCTGCGGCAGGGGAAAACATGGAAGTATGGTTTTGGCGTAGATGTCGGGGGCACAAGCTGCAAACTTGGTCTGTTTACAGACAGCGGGAAACTGATGGAAAAATGGGAGATTCCAACGGATACCAGTGAACAGGGGGAACATATTATAGAACATGTGGCAGCCTCACTTGAACGCAGACAGAGAGAGCGGGGGCTTGCGGATGAGCAGATCATAGGCGTCGGCATTGACACACCGGGAATTGCCGGGCGGGATGGAGTTGTCAGAGGTGCTGTGAATCTGGGATGGGAGGCATGTCCGGTGCAGGAGCAGTTAAAGATGCGCCTGCAGAAAGGTTTGTGTCTGCAACGACGCAAATGCGGCGGCTCTCGGAGAACTGTGGCAGGGCGGCGGCAGGGGTACCGCGATATGGTGATGGTAACGCTTGGAACTGTCGTGGGCGGAGCGGTCATCCTGAATGGGAAAGTGCTTGCAGGCGCCCATGGAATCGCGGGCGAGATCGGGCATATGACCGTGTTCCACAAGGAGACCGAGCGGTGTGCCTGCGGAAAATACGGGTGCGTGGAGCAGTATGCTTCCGCAAAGGGACTGATCCGCATAACGAGAAAATTATTGGAGAAAAGGATCCCTACACGATACTCGTCGACACACCGGAACTGTCGGCAAAACAGATTCTGGATGCGGCAAAGAGAGGCGACCGTCTGGCACTGGATGCTGTGGAGGTTCTGGGAAAAGCGCTTGGAAGCGCGCTCGCAGCCGTGGCGGAAGTGATAGATCCAGAGGTCTTTGTGATCGGTGGAGGAATCGCCGGGGCGGGAGAGATCATCCCGCGTATCGTACAGAAGTATTACAGACCCGATGTACTGCCGGCAGGTGCGGACATTCCGTTTGAACTGGCACGTCTGGGAAATGATGCCGGCATGTACGGCAGCATGAAACTTCTGCTGGACTCCTCAGAGGAAAAATAACTGCCGGATTTTTGAAGCATAGAATGGCATATATTTTGTATGGAGAGAGAGAAAACGATAAGTTCCAGATGCAGCCGACAGCGACAATTCTTTGGAGTAAAATCCGAGTATTTCTTCCGTGCCACGTCGGACATCGAATTCTGTGTCTTTCCACGTTTGGACAGTTCACGGGGAGTGTCCGACAAACCGCAGACAATGAGCGGACTTTCTGGTGCCAACAAGGGGGCACACACAAAAGTCCTAAAATTGTCTGCGGATTGCGGACACACCCCGTGGAATGCTCCAAACTTGGAAAAACACAGATCATTGAGGATGTTCGACGCGGCATGGTTAGAAATACCGGATTTTGCGATCAGAATGTCGCTGTCGGCTGTGTTCTGGAACTTTATATTTTCTGACATCCCTATCATAAAAACATCTTCCATGCCGGCTTCAGAAATCCGGCAGTTATTTTTGGGAGAGGGTACATGCCGGATAAACTTGTGAAACATGCCGCGACAGTGTACAATAGAGGTAATTAACGCAGAACGGAGAAGATGCAGTTTGAAATTTATACATATCGCAGATGTACATCTCGGGGTAAAGCCGGATCAGGGAAAGCCGTGGAGTGAGCAGCGGGCGCGGCAGATCTGGGATTCTTTTGCAGAGGTGATCGGGGTGGCAAAAAGAGAAAAACCGGAGTTTCTGTTTGTGACGGGGGATCTTTTCCACGCACAGCCGCTCAAAAAGGAGGTGCGGGAGGTCAGCCGCCTTTTCGGAGAGATTCCGGACACACAGGTTCTTTTGATTGCCGGCAATCATGATTATCTCAGGGAAAAGTCGTATTACCTCGCGGATTTGTGGCCGGACAACGTGACGGTATTTAAGAAAGAGGAAGCGGAAGCAGTCGATTTTCCGGAATACAACACGACCGTATACGGGCTAAGCTACTGGCACAGGGAGATCCGTGACAGACGGTATGATGATCTGCGCCCTGTAAACCGCAGCAGGTGCAACATCCTGCTGGCGCATGGCGGCGATAGAGCGCCATATTCCGTTTTCGGCGGAGCGGATATTACAGAACGGATTTGATTATATTGCGGCGGGACACATTCACAGGAGCGGCTGGCTCATGCCGCACAAGGCGGTAATGGCGGGAAGCCTGGAGCCGACAGACTGCAACGACACCGGGCCGCACGGATACTGGATGGGAACGTTCGGTGCAGCGGGGGCAGATGTGTATTTTTATCCGCTGCGCCATTGCGAATATTGTCATGAGACGTATCAGGCAGACCGGAACACGACAGACCGTATGCTGTGGGACTGGGCAAAGGAGCTGTTGGAGCAGAGACCGGAGTATCAGTATTTCCGTCTGTATATCAAAGGGAAAAAGATCCGGAGTATTCCTTTGATGTGCAGGAGATCGGAAACTCGACCGGATTGTGGATTACAGACCAGACGGTGCCGGATTACGATTACGGGAAGCTGCTGGAGGAGCACGCGGATTCGATACTTGGGGAATTCATACGCAGTATGCGAAAAGAACCGGGCGTCTGCACCGCAAAGGCACTGAGTACGGTGTGAATGCGCTGCTCGGCTATGACTGCTGACGGAATGCCTGAAGTATGACAAAAGAGCAAAGGATGGGACAGACATGCAGATTGACAGAGCCGCAATTTTTCGCTTTGGAAAGCTGGCAGATAGAACCGTGGATTTTGCCCCGGGGATCAACATTGTATATGGAAAAACGAAGCCGGTAAGACGACGCTGCACGCGTTTCTGACCGCGATGCTGTTCGGGCTGGAAAAGGCCGGGGGCGGGCAAAGGGGACGGAGGGCTATCTGCGCTATGAGCCGTGGCATGCACCGTCCTATTACAGCGGTGCGCTGCAGTTTAGCGTCGGAGGCAGACCGTTTTATCTGGAACGCAATTTTTACCATAAAGAACCGAGAGCACGCCTCTGCAATCTGGCGGACGGGGAGGAACTGTCCGTCGCGTACGGAGATCTTGGGATGCTTTTAGGAGGGGTCACCCGGGAGGCGTATGAGAACACCTGTGATATTCCGCAGTGCCGGGCGGTGACGGGAGCAGAGTTGACCGGACTTCTGGCAGGTATCTTTCCGATATGTCGGACGGGGGCAATGCGGGAATCCGCGTGACGCGTGCGGTGGAAAAACTGGAGCAGAAAAAGAGAAGCCTGCAGTCGCAGATCAAAAGTGAACAGGAGAAGCGCGAACAACAGCTGCAGCAGCTTACCTTGGGCGGCGCATGCTCGAGGAGGACTGCGGCAGGCTTCGTGAGCAGATCGAGAAGGCGGCAGCGGATATGCGGGCGTATGCCAGGATGCACCCGCAGGTGAGAGACGGACAGCGACCGGAAGATGCGAACTGCGGGAAATGCGGGGACTGCGTCAGACAGGGAAAGGAGAGCTGACGGAAACGGTTTTCCTGTGAGAAGCCTTTTCTGGGACTGGCGGCAGCAGTGGGACTGGCAGGAAATGCATGGTGGTATCACCGCGCGGGTTATGCGCCGGAGCTGTTTGTGGCGGCGGAAGGCGTTCTTGCCATTCTGCTCGGCATCGGAGTGGCAGGCATACTGCGCCATAGGAGCGCGGGGCAGGCGCGTGCAGGAGAAAATGGGAAGGAGACGGCGGAGGCGCCGGAGAGCGCGGCAGCGGAGGACGCGGTGCGCATCCGGCTTGCGGAGTCAGAAAAGCAGAGCAGACGCCTACTTGGGGTTGGAGGAAACGCTTGCGGAGAAGGAAACGAGACGATGCAATCTGGCGGAACAGCTGGAAGCATGCAGCGGAGCGGGCGCGCACGGGAGAGAGAACTCCAGCTGGAACTTGATGCCGTCGAGATGGCAAAAAATGAGATCATCCGTCTGTCAAGGGAATATGGGGACGAGCGGAGAGATGAGATCAGCAGTGCGGTATCCAGATATGTCTCTGCGATCACAGAGGGAAAATACGATCTGGCGGAAGTGGACGAAACGGGAAAGCTCCGCGTGCAGACGGAGGGAAGAGAGGTTTTGCCGGAGGCGCTCAGCAGAGGAACGCTGGAACAGTTCTATTTTGCGTTCCGCATGGCAGTCGGAAGCATTGTGACACAGGAAGAACCGCTGCCGCTGCTTCTGGATGAAACCTTTGCAATGTATGACGATGCCCGTCTGCGGCAGACGCTGCGGCTGCTGGCGGCGAACGGGACGCAGACGATCCTGTTTACCTGCCAGAGACGGGAGCAGAAGCTGTTGGAGGAACTGGGAATCGCATATCACATGATAGAGTTATAGTACCGTTTACGTTGTAGGCAAAGAGGGGCAGGACGGCACAGCGTGACACGCGAGAAAAGGGCAGGGAGGAATACGGTGGCGGCAAAGAAAAAAAATATCGGGGATTCTGGATATTTGTCAAAGTACAGTTTGTCCTTTCCCTGCTGGTGCTCGGCGGGCTGGGCTACTATGTCCTTGGCGGATATGCCTCAGAGGTGAGCAGCATCCGCAAGGAAGCGGACAGTCTGGTACGGAATTCGACGGAGGAGACGTTCCGGAGGTACCGCACAAGCGTTGTGTATGCGGCTGACGGCAGTGTGATATCCAGGCTTAATGACCAGGGAGCGTCCTATTATCTAAAGCGCGACGAGATACCGCAGCCCGTGATCGATGCGGTGGTCTGTATGGAGGATCAGCGTTTTTACCAGCACAGAGGCGTGGATTTCAGAGCGCTTGTGCGCGCGGCAAAATCACTGCTTGAAAACCGGAAGATCACGCAGGGGGGAAGCACGATCACAATGCAGCTTGCCAGAAATGTATTTCTGACGCAGGAAAAAACCTGGCAGCGCAAGGTGGAAGAGATTTTATCGCACAAAATCTGGAGAAAAATATACCAAGGATCAGATCTTGGAATTCTATCTGAATAATATTTACTATGGCAACGGCTATTATGGAATCGGGGCGGCAGGCAGAGGCTATTTTGACAGTGAGGTCGGGGATCTGGATCTCTCGCAGATTGCGTTTTTATGTGCGATTCCCAACAATCCAACCGTGTATGATCCGGTTACCCACATGGATCATGCAATCGAGCGGCGCGACCGGATTCTGGGTAAAATGCGGGATGACGGCAAGATTACACAGATGGCATATGCGGCGGCGGTAGCGGAGAACATTACCTTAAAGCGGCCGGAGGCGATGGAAAAAATAATTACGTGGAAACGTACGCCTATTACTGTGCGACCCGTGCACTGATGGAGCAGGCCGGGTTTGTGTTCCAGTATCAGTTTGCAACGGAGGGCGAGAGGGAGGCTTACGAGCAGGCTTACAGCGAATCCTACAGCGAGTGCCAGAAGCAGCTGTACACGGAGGGCTATCAGATTTATACGTCCTTTGACCTCAGCTTCAGGAGGAACTGCAGGCGGCAGTTGACGATACCTTATCCGCTTTTACGGAGAAAAATGACGAGGTGTTTATGATCTGCAGGGGGCGGCAGTCTGCATTGACAACGATAGCGGCTACGTGCGCGCGATGGTGGGCGGCAGGGAGCAGGATTTTGACGGATACACGTTAAACCGCGCCTACCAGAGCTACCGTCAGCCGGGAAGTGCGATTAAGCCGCTCACGGTATACACGCCGTCGTTCGAGCGGAATTATACGCCGGAGAGCATTGTTGTGGATGAACCGGTGGAAGACGGACCGAAAAATGCGAACGGTACCTACCTTGGAAATGTGACGGTGCGCACCGCAGTCGAAAAATCAATCAATACCATTGCGTGGAAGCTTTATGAAGAACTGACGCCGCAGGCCGGTCTGTCCTATCTTGAGAACATGCATTTTTCCAGATTGGATGCGGCGGATTATGTACCGGCGACAGCGCTGGGCGGTTTTACCAACGGTGTGTCGCCTCTGGAGATGGCAGCCGGATATGCGGCGCTCGCCAATGACGGAATGTACCGCGAGCCGACCTGTATTATGCGGATTACGGATGACACTGGAGCGGAAGTGTATCTCGCTGCACAGGAGGGACAGGAAGTCTACCGGCAGAATGCGGCACGGATGATGACAGACGTTTTAAAGGGTGTATTTATCAACGGTACGGGGCGCGGACTGGGACTTTCAGATATGCCGTGCGCCGGAAAGACGGGAACGACCAACGACCACAAGGACGGCTGGCTGGCCGGCTATACGAGATATTACACGACCAGCGTGTGGGTTGGATATGATATGCCCAAAGAGATGGACAGCCTGATGGGCAATACTTACCCGGAAAAATCTGGCAGACTTTTATGGAGCAGGCACATGAAGGACTGGAATGGCTGGATTTTCTGCCCTATACGCAGATTCCGGATGCTTCTTCCGGGGGGACAGACGCAGAGGATGCAGCGACGGATGAGGGAAGCGCACAGGAGGAGACACCGGCGGAGAACGGAGACACGCCGCAGGAGAATGTGCCGGATACAATGGACACGCCGCAGGGAAGTACGGCGGATGCTCCGGCATCCTCACAGGAAAACGGGCAGGGGATATCGGATACGCCGGATGCCACACAGGAACAGCCGTCAGACGCTCCGCAGCAGAATACAACAGGAACGTCACAGGAAAATGCATCCGACGTATCGCAGGAAAATGCAGCGCAGTCATCCGGGGAGAACGCTTCGGATACGCCGCAGGAGACAGCGCCCGGGGCACCTTAAGAGAATACACCTTAACATTGACAGATAAGACTGGAAACGTTATCATAAGCATGGGTAAAGGCATCGGCAGAGTACATAACGGACAGAAAACGATGCAAGGATACAAATAGGGAACAGGAGAATGGAAGCATGAAAAAATATGCATTTGGAGTTGACGTAGGGGGAACGACCTGCAAGATCGGATTTTTGAGACGGATGGAAAGCTCATTGACAAATGGGAGATCAAGACGAATAAGGAAAACGGCGGAGCATCGATTCTGTCGGATGTGGCTCAGGCGATTGAGGGAAAGCTGACAGAAAAGGGAATCTCCAGGAACGATGTGCAGGGAATCGGTGTCGGTGTGCCGGGACCGGTAAAAAATGACGGTGTGGTACACCGCTGCGTGAACGTCGGCTGGGTGTTGTAAATGTAGAAAAAGAACTTGGAGATCTGACCGGACTGAAGGTGAAGGCAGGAAATGATGCAAACGTGGCGGCACTCGGCGAGATGTGGCAGGGTGCGGCAAAGGCTGCAGAGATGTCATCATGGTAACGCTGGGAACCGGAGTCGGCGGCGGCATTATTGTCGACGGAAAAGTTGTAGCCGGATTTGACGGAGCCGGTGGCGAGATCGGTCATATTACAGTGAATGCACACGAGAAGGAGCAGTGCAACTGCGGACAGTACGGCTGTCTGGAGCAGTATGCGTCTGCAACCGGAGTTGTGCGTGTGGCGAAGCGTACCCTCGAGAAGACGTCCGAAGATACCGCGCTTAGAAACCATGCAGATCTGACCGCAAAGGACGTATTTGACGAAGCCAAAGCGGGTGATAAAGTGGCGCTTGAAGTTGTCGATGAGGTATGTGGCATTTTAGAGCAGCACTTTCCAATATCGCATGTGTTGTGAATCCGGAGGTCATCGTAATCGGTGGAGGCGTCTCCAAAGCCGGTGATATTCTCACGGATGCAGTGAAGAAGCACTTTGTTGCCACTTCATTCCACGCATGCGCCAACACAAAGTTTGTACTTGCGGGACCCGGGAATGACGCCGGAATGTACGGCTGCGTAGAGATGTCTTAGATTGTGGGCTTTCGCCCGCGTGCATCACTATAAACGGGATACGTTTTATTATGGGAAGCAGAGACTATCACGTTCCAGATGCAACCGGAGGCGGCAATTCTAAGCGCAAAATCCGGTATTTCTAACCATGCCGCGTCGAACATCCTTGATCATCTGTGTTTTTCCAAGTTTGGAACATTCCACGTGGCGTGTCCGCAAACCGCAGACAATTTAAGGACTTTTGTGTGCCCCTTGTTGGCACCACTGAACACTAACATAACCGCGCGAAGCCGATGTCTGAGTTATCATCTGCCTTGTTTTCAATAGCAGATGATAACGAGTTTCGGTTCGCGCGGTTTTATATTGTCTGTGAAGCGGTGCCACTAGGGGCACCAGAAAGTCCGCTCATTGTCTGTGTTTTGTCGGACACGCCCCGGGGACTGTCCAAACGTGGAAAGACACAGAACTCGATGTTCGACGCGGCACGGAAGAAATCCTCGGATTTTGCTTCAAAGAATTGCCGCCTCTGGTTGTATTCTGGAACTTCATATTCTCCAATATTCTTATAATAAAACATATCCCGTTTTAAAGTGCAAAGCGCGGGGGCGGCAGTCCTTTTTATAGCGCTGCCTACGCTTCTACGGCGCGTTTGCGGACTTCGGCAAGTGCATGTGATACCGGTGGAATGCAGATGATAATCAAGGTGATGATTGCCTCCGGAACAAGGTAGGATGCCTGATAGCCGGCAGAATATGCCAGCGGGCTCATGCCTTCCGGGGCGTATGCTGCGAAAAATACAACGCCGGAGATCGTTGCAAATACAAAACGTCCGATAACGCCAACGATATATCCGATCTGAAGTCCCCACTTTTTCTTATTAAAGAAACCGGCAAGACCCAGAGCACCGAATGCCAGCGGGTAGTCCAAGAGCATCTGCGGGATTGTGTAGAAAATCGGCTCCAGTACGAACTGCACCAGGCCGTAAGCCACTGCGGTCATAATGCCGACATACGGACCATACCAGTAAGCGATCAGAACGATGAAAAGCATGGACAGCAGAGTGACGGAACCACCCATTGGCATGTCGAACAGCTTGATCATCGAACACACAACGGCCAGCGCGATCGCAACAGCAGAGTAGACGAGCTGCTTTGTGGTCAGTGCGGACTTGTGCGTGGCGTTCTTGTGGCGCACGATAGCGGCAACAATCAGAAGAAGGGCGATGACTGCGATGACGATTGCAATACCGACGGTAGTCAGATGGACGGAACCGTCACCCCAGCCGCCTTCCGGTGTAGCAAAAAGTTATTCATAAAAAATCCTCCTTGGTGAATATGTAGCCAGGAGGATTTGTCTGCGTTATTGCAAAAAGCTTCCTTACGCCGGTATTATCCGGTTCAAGTAATAAGGGTCGATGAACGATCATCTCTCAGCAGAATCTGCACCCCTAGCGTTTTCATATTCGATATTATTATAACGAACTTTACTATAACGATTCTATTTGGAATTGTCAAGTACGATTGTGTTCTTCTCCAGTTCTTCTGTGAGCGGTGCAATCTGTGTGAGCAGATTGGTCATGTCCTCGAAGAGGGAACTCTTGGTGGTTCCGAGATCATTGGCGTGATTGATATGCTCCATAACAGCGTCAAACTGCCGTTCCTCAAGGCTGAAGGACTGGCTGACTTCGTCCAGCTTCTGCTCTGCGGCGGACATGGCGGTTGTAATCTGCTGGTGTACAGTGTCCGCACCGCCGGCAGCGGTTGTGATCTGATCGAACACTTCATACGTGGAATCAACATTTTCCATACTCTGGTTCAAGGCGTCCTGCGAGGTGGAAATACTGGTATTCAGGTTGGCGGTGCCCTGCTCGACGTCGCCGATGCTGATATCTACCGTGCTGACAAGACTCTTGATCTCACTCGCAAGATTTTTGACCTCCTCGGCAACGACCGCAAAGCCTTTTCCCTGCTCTCCGGCGCGGGCAGCCTCAATCGAAGCATTCAGGGCAAGCATGTTTGTCTGGTTGGCAATTGAGATGATCTGTGCCATGCAGTCCTTGATCTTCTGAACGGAAACCTGGAAATCGGAAAAGGTGTTCTGCAAAAGCGCTCCTGCACTTCTTTGGAGCTGTCTTTCAATCCGTCAACACGCTGCTGTGCAAGACCAACAGAGCCGGCAATGTCAGATTTGACGGAAGCAAATTCACCGGAAGCCCTGTCCACATCGCCGAACAGCTCATGAAAGGAATCCAGCTTTTCGCGGAGCGCGGCATTTTCGTCCAGAACGAGCTGGAATGCCTGTGTGATGGACTGCAGTTCATCTAAAGAGTGCACTTCGCTGGTGGAGAGCTGCTTCTGGTAATCTAACAGGCAGTCCGCAATATGCGTAACAGGATGAAGATCTAAGCGGCTGGTGGACGTGGCTGGTGCAGCAGCTGTATTCTTTGGTGTTTTAATGAAAACATGGAAATCCTCTTTCTATCACAGATTATTCAAATACGACACAGGTCATGGTCTGGTTGACGAACTGCTGATTATAATGTTCTCCGAATCCGATCAGACCGGCGTGATCACCGAGTGTGGACATGGTTTTCAGATAATCTTCCATATGGTGTTCCTGTGAGAACAGAAGGTAACGGAAAACACAGTTGATGGAGAAAACGCCGGAAATATGGTTGAAATCGCGGCGGATGCGCTGCAGCGTCTCATCCAGAATCTCGTTGTAATCCTGTTCTTCCAGAAGAACGAGCACATCGGAATCATTGACCTGTCTGTAACAGCAGAGACCATTCCCGGATACTTCCTTTAAGGAAATAATACAGATGTCCTGTCCGTTCATTTTGCCGAGCGGATTGTGGAAGGTCTGGTTGATGATATTGCTCTCGCTGATATGTAAGGCATCCATATAAGCCTGCTTGGAAGATCTGCCGTTTAACTCGCCGACATAGTATCTGCTGCGGTCGGTATTGGAAGCGATGAAGCGGTAGCCTGGCATCGGTTTGTAGAGATTCTCCTTGTAGACAGCAACTTTTCCTCCGTTGTTTTTCACAAAAGCGTAGACATCGGCGTCTTCATAGACCGTTCCGTTGACAGAGACTTTTCCACCGTCCCCGGTGCCGCCGACAAGCGGAATTCCAGCCTTGCCGAGAATGCTGTGGATCGTGGTCAGCACACAGGCGTCATTTCCGGTACACAGGTCAATACAGACGGTATCTTTCGAACTTGCGTGGACGTTTTTTAAATCCTGTTCCATGCGTTCGATGTATTTGACCGGCATGGTGGATGCCTGCTCCAAAACGTTGGCAACAGCGGTGACATTGTCATAAAAGCAACCAGACCGACTCCTTTCGACGATCCTGGTACTGTAACTCATGCCGATGGATGCCTGGGAAAAGGGACTCCAGTTCTGTAACGTGTGCCTCAAACTGGTCTGCGTTGGACATCAGGATAAGAAGTCCCGGAGCGTGAACGCCCTGTGCAGCTTCTTTTAAGTTTCCTGTCTGGCTCATTCCAAAATATTGTTTCATCAGCGAACTCCTCCCACATCTTATTACAAATATTGTAAGCAATTTTGCATGATATTTCAACGCATTAATGCAATTTTAGCAAAACGTTTCCAAAAAATACCTTGACAATCAAACAGGACAGACATATACGTTGAAAAGCAAATAATTTGATTATCAAAATATTTGAAAAGCAAATAATTAAAAGGAACAGGGAAAAGGAGAAGAAACATGTTAGAGAAGATGAGACCGATCATTGCGGAGCAGTTAAACGTACAGGAGTCTGAGATTAAAGAGAACACAAAGTTAAAGGAAGATCTGGGTGCGGATTCGCTGGATCTGTTTGAACTTGTCATGGCGCTGGAGGAGGAATTCGGCGTGGAGATTCCGTCGGAGGATCTGGAATCGATCGTGACGGTCGGAGATGTGATCACATTTGAAGAACCGCGGGGTTACAGCATAGGCGAAGACAGCAGCCGGGACATACCGGTGTTTAAGGGTAAGAAAACAGACCGGCAGGAAGAAAAGAGGAGAAGCATGGAAACAAGGGTAAGCAGATTGCTTGGAACAAAATATCCGGTCATTCAGGGTGGCATGGCATGGGTGGCGGAATATCACCTGGCGGCAGCGGTGTCGAACGCGGGGGGACTCGGAATCATCGGGGCGGCAAGCGCGCCGCCGGAAGTGGTAAGAGAACAGATCCGTGAGGTAAAGGCGCGGACGGACCGTCCGTTTGGCGTGAACGTCATGCTGCTTAATCCAAACGCGCCGGAAGTGGCGAAGATCATAGAGAAAGTGCCGGTTGTCACAACCGGTGCGGAAGTCCGGCAAAGTTCATGGAGGCATGGAAGCAGGCGGGCGTGGTGGTCATCCCGGTCGTGGCGAGCGTTGCCATGGCGAAGATGATGGAGCGTGCTGGCGCGGACGCTGTGATTGCAGAGGGAATGGAGTCAGGCGGACATATCGGTGCTCAGACGACGATGACACTGGTTCCGCAGGTGGCGGACGCCGTGTCGGTTCCGGTCATTGCAGCGGGCGGTATCGCGGACGGAAGAGGGATTGCAGCCTCCTTTATGCTTGGCGCAGAGGGGGTACAGATGGGAACCCGGTTTGTCGTGCGAAGGAGTCTATCGTACATGAAAATTACAAGGAACGGATCGTAAAGGCGCGCGACATTGATTCCGAGGTTACGGGCATGAGCACCGGACATCCAATCCGGGTTCTGCGCAATGCGATGAGCCGCGAATATTTAAAACTCGAAAAGAGGGCGCCGGATTTGAGGAACTGGAGCAGCTGACGCTTGGCCTCCGAAAGGCAGTGATGGACGGGATGTGTACTAACGGCAGCCTGATGGCAGGACAGTGCGCGGGACTTGTGAAAAAAGAACAGACCTGTCAGGAGATGATAGAGGAACTGATGGCGCAGACCGCGGGGCTTTTAGGTGACGGAGATTTTGAAAAGAAGAGCGTCTTGGGACGCACATCGGATAAGGGAGAATGACATGGGAAAGCAGCATTTTTGTTCCCGGGACAGGGAGCACAGTACATCGGTATGGGCAGAGATTTTTACGAGCAGATTCCCGTGAGCAGGGACGTGTTTGCGGCGGCATCCGAGGCGTCCGGTCTGGATATTGCGGCGCTCTGCTTTGAAGGAAATGAGAAAATAAATATCACCGAATACACACAGATTGGCATGCTGACCGTGGAGGCGGCGATCCTTCAGGCGTTGCTTGCAGAAGGAAGAACACCGGATGTGGCGGCAGGATTAAGTCTCGGAGAGTACGGGGCACTGCTGGCAAGCGGCGTGATGGAGCAGAGGGATGCGTTTGCGCTTGTGAGAAAGCGCGGCATCTACATGCAGGAGGCGGTGCCGGTCGGCGGCGCGATGGCGGCGGTGTTGGGACTGGATGCGGAAAAAATAGAGAAGATCTGTGGACAGACTGCTGGCACGGTATCCATTGCGAATTACAACTGCCCGGGACAGATCGTGATCACGGAGGAAGCGGGCAGTTGCCGCGGCAGGTGAACAGTGCAAGGGAGCGGCGCGAAGCGTGTGGTGCCGCTTAAAGTCAGCGGACCGTTTCACTCGCCCATGCTAAAGAGGCGGAGAAAAGCTGGGAGAGGCGCTTGCGGCGGTAACACTCGGGAGATAAAGCTGCCGTATCTGGCGAATGCGACGGCGGACTCATGTCCGGGAGGCGGAGGCTGTGAAGCCACTGCTGAAACAGCAGGTGTGTGCACCGGTACGCTGGCAGCAGTCCGTGGAGCGTCTGCTTGCGGATGGTGTGGATACGTTTGTGGAGATCGGCCCGGTCATACACTGAGCGTATTTATGAAAAAGATCTTAAAGCAGGCCGAAGTCCCGGCAGATACTGTACAGGTATACAATGTGGAAACCATGGATGACTTCAAGGAATATATGTCAAAGTAGAGGAGAGAGTCAGATGCTGGAAGGAAAGGTAGCGCTTGTGACCGGAGCGGGAAGAGGGATCGGCGCAGCGATCGCAGAAACACTTTGCAAGGGAAGGGGCGTTTGTTGTCGTGAATTACCGCGGATCGGGACAGGCGGCACAGGAACTGGCGGAGAAAATCGGCGGAGTCGCCATGCAGTGCGATGTGGCGGATTTTGAAGCCTGCGAAAACATGATCAAACGATGATAGAGACGTATGGGCATCTCGATATTTTAGTCAACAACGCCGGAATCACAAGGGACGGTCTGCTGATGAAGATGAGCGAGGCGGATTTCGAAGCGGTTCTTTCGACAAATCTGAAGGGAACATTTCATACGATACGGCACGCGTCCCGCTATTTTTAAAACAGCGTTATGGAAGAATTGTCAATATTTCGTGTCCGGTGTGATGGGGAATGCCGGGCAGGCAAATTACAGTGCAAGCAAGGCGGGGGTGATCGGACTGACGAAAAGTGTGGCAAGGGAACTGGCGTCGCGGGGGATCACCTGCAATGCGGTGGCACCCGGTTTTATTGAGACCGATATGACGGATGCCATGACAGAGAGCGCAAAGGAAGCCGTTCAAAACAGATTCCGCTGGGGAGATGCGGAAATACAAAGGATGTGGCAGAACTTGTGACATTTCTGGCATCAGACAAGGCCGCGTATATCACCGGTCAGGGTGATCTCTGTGGACGGCGGCATGTGTATGTAAGGGAGTAGTAACTGAAAGAAAGTGAGGCAGGTATGAGAAGACGGGTCGTAGTAACCGGAATGGGCGTGATAACGCCGATCGGGAACTCTGTAGAAGAATTTTGGAATGCGGTGCGGGAAGAAAAGACAGGATTTGGGGAAATCACGCATTTTGACGCATCTGGATATAAATGCCATCTGGCAGCGGAAGTAAAGAATTTTGATGGGAAAAATTATATGGATCCCAAGGCGGCAAAACGCATGGAACTGTTTTGCCAGTATGCGGTGGCGGCAACGAAAGAGGCCATCGCGGATGCCGGACTTGAGATGGAGAAGGAAGACCCGTATCTGGTGGGAACAGCGATCGGAAGCGGCGTCGGAAGTCTGCAGGCGATCGAGCGCGAATATAAGAAGCTTCTGGAGAAGGGACCGGGGCGAGTCAATCCGCTTCTGGTGCCGATGATGATCTCCAACATGGCGGCAGGCAATGTGTCGATCCAGTTTGGCTTCAAGGGAAAAAGCATCAACGATGTGACGGCTTGTGCGACCGGCACGAATACGATTGGCGAGGCGTTCCGGAGCATCCAGTACGGGGAGGCGGACATCATGATTGCAGGAGGTACGGAGGGCAGCATCTGTCCGATCGGAATTGCCGGCTTTACGGCGCTGACGGCACTGTCGTCCGAGAGCGATCCGAAGCGATGTTCCCTGCCGTTTGATAAGGAGCGGAGCGGGTTTGTCATGGGAGAGGGCGCGGGAATCGTCGTGCTGGAGGAGTTAGAGCATGCGAAGCAGCGTGGAGCGAAGATTTATGCAGAGGTAGTCGGATACGGCTGCTCATCGGATGCATACCATATCACATCTCCGGCGGAGGACGTGCGGGCGCAGCGCGTGCGATGGAAAACGCCATGAAGGATGCGGGTAAAACCGGACGAGATTCCATACATCAATGCACTATGGAACGGCGACACATCTGAATGATCTGTTTGAGACGCGCGCAATCAGGCTTGCGTTTGGGGAACATGCCACGAAGCTTAAAATCAATTCAACAAAGTCTATGATAGGACATCTGCTCGGGGCTGCGGGCGCCGTGGAGTTTGTAACCTGCGTCAAGGAAATGCAGGAAAATTATGTGCACGCGACCGTCGGCTACCAGACACCGGATGAGGAACTGGATCTTGACTACTGCAGGAGGCGGTGGCGATGGAGGTGCCGTACGCGCTCAGCAACCCTTGGATTCGGCGGGCACAATGCTAGCCTTTACTTAAGAGATATGGAGGCGAGGCGTGATGGAACTGGAGATCGGACAGATCATGGAGATCCTTCCGCACAGACAGCCGTTTCTGCTGATCGATGCGGTGGAAGAACTGGAGCCGGAAAACGCGCGGTGGCGCGAAAATGCGTCAGCTACAACGAACCTTATTTCGGAGGACATTTCCCGGGGGAACCGGTGATGCCCGGGGTACTGATTGTCGAGGCACTGGCGCAGACCGGTGCGGTGGCGATTTTAAGCATGGAGGAGAACCGTGGAAAGACCGCGTATTTTGCGGAGATTAACCGTGCCAGATTTAAGAAAAAGGTGGTTCCGGGAGATGTGCTGACCCTGACGACGGAGATCATCCGGCAGAAAGGACCGATCGGCATCGGCAGTGCGACGGCGTCTGTGCGCGGGGAGGTTGTCTGCACGGCGGAGCTTACGTTTGCAATCGGCAGCAAGGAGGAGTAGAGGAAAAATGGCGGCTTTGTTTCAGAAGCGGAAAAAGAACCGGCAGAAAAAACACCGGTGGAGGCAGCACAGGCGCTGCAGGAGACGATTGTGCTCGGCCTGCGGCAGGGAGATCAATAAAAAGGAAGCGGAAAAATCTGTATGTCTGCTATGAATGTGGCAGTTATTTCAGGGTGCGCACCAGAAACCGCATCCGCATGGTGGCGGATGCGGGAACGTTTACCCCGTGGTTCGAGGATCTGGCGGAGGCGAATCCGCTGGAGTTCCGGATATGAGGACAAAGTAAAAGCGGCAAAGGAAAAGACCAGACTGCATGAGGCGGTCACCATTGGGCACTGTAAAATATACGGCGAGGATGCAGTGCTCGGTATTTGTGACGCAAGATTTCTGATGAGCAGCATGGGGCATGTGATGGGGGAGAAAATTGCCTGCGCTGTGGAACGCGCGACAGAGGAAGGTCTGCCGGTCATCCTGTTTTGCTGCTCCGGTGGCGCCAGAATGCAGGAGGGGATCGTTTCCCTGATGCAGATGGCAAAAACATCTGCGGCATTGAAGCGGCATTCGGAAGCGGGGCTATTGTATATTCCGGTGCTGACAGACCCGACGACCGGGGCGTGACGGCAAGTTTTGCCATGCTTGGAGACATCATCCTGGCGGAGCCGGGGGCACTGATCGGTTTTGCGGGACCGCGCGTGATTGAGCAGACGATCGGGGAAAAGCTGCCGGAAGGTTTTCAGCGGGCACAGTTTCAGCTGGAGCACGGATTTGTTGACAGGATTGTGGAGAGGAAGGAGCTAAAGCTTACCCTGTACCGCATCTTAAAGCTGCATCACAAAAAGAAGGTTATGCCAATTTCGATCCGGTGCGGGAGGCAGACTGCCTCGAGGCGACAGAACTGATGAAAGAGCGCGCCACAAAGGCGAAAGCATTGTCCGCGTGGGAAAAGGTCAAAGGCAGCGAAAGGTGGACCGGCTGGCGTCTGTGGACTACATAGAGCAGATTTTGACGAATTTATGGAATTACATGGAGACCGGCAGTTCCGGGACGATCCGGCGATTGTCGGCGGTGTGGCGTATCTGGATGGCCAGCCAGTCACAGTGATCGGTGTGCATAAGGGAAAAGATTTAAAGGAATGTATGCACCGGAATTATGGAATGCCGTCGCCGGAGGGATATCGGAAAGCACTCCGGCTGATGAAGCAGGCGGAAAAATTTAAGCGTCCGGTCATTACATTTGTGAACACCTCCGGCGCCTTCTGCGGCATGGAGGCGGAGGAGCGCGGACAGGGCGAGGCGATCGCGAGAAACCTGTATGAGATGTCCGGCTTAAAGGTTCCGGTTCTTTGCATTATGATCGGGGAAGGCGGAAGCGGCGGTGCGCTGGCACTCTCTGTTGGAAATGAGGTCTGGATGCTTGAGAATGCGACCTACAGCATTTTATCGCCGGAAGGGTTTGCATCGATTCTCTGGAAGGATGGCAGACGGGCAAAAGAAGCGAGTGGCGTCATGAAAATTACCGCGCAGGATTTAAAAGCGCTCGGTGTGATTGAGGAGATCATACCGGAGTACGGCATGGCGGATCAGCCGGCACTGATTTCCATATCGCGTTACATGAAGAGGCATATAAAAACATTTTTAAAAACAGAACGGAAAAACCGGGGATCAGCTCGCTGCGGAGCGCTATCAGAGATTCCGCGTGTTTTAAAAGGAAGGAGACCCGATATGAAGGTAAAGATCGTGGGCACCGGAAGTGCAGTCCCCGAAAAATGTGTGACGAACGATGATCTTAGTCAATGGATGGATACATCGGATGAGTGGATCAGAAGCCGGACGGGAATTGAGACCAGACATCTGGCTGTGAGAGAGACAACGACAGAAATGGCAGTGGAGGCGGCGAAGCGGGCACTTGCATCTGCACATATGGACGCGGAGGAGCTGGATCTGATCATTGCGGCGACGACCACGCCGGACCGGCTGCTCCCGAACCTTGCCTGCGAGGTGCAGAGCGCACTCGGGGCATGCCGGGCGGTCGCCTTTGACGTCAGTGCCGCCTGCTCGGGTTTTTTATACGCGATGGATATTGCACGCCACTATCTGGAAGCCGGCGGAAGCCGGCGGGCGCTGGTGATTGGTGCGGAGACATTGTCGCGGATCATGGACTGGAGCGACCGGGTACCTGTGTGTTGTTTGGGGATGGCGCAGGTGCGGCAGTGCTGGAAGCAGATGAGGCGGAGGAGCATGCGGGCATCTTGAGCACCGTGCTTGGAACGGACGGCGCGGGCGGGATGGTATTGCGCTGTGACAACCGCAGAAATCACAATCCGTATGTGAAGGGCGACACCGCGCTCTCGTACGTGTCCATGAACGGGCAGGAGGTCTATAAGTTTGCGGTGCGCACGGTGCCGAAAGTAATTGCCGGGGCGGTGGAAGCGGCAGGGCTTTCGATGGATGAAATCGATTTTTTCCTGCTGCACCAGGCGAACCTTAGAATCATCGAGGCAGTGGCGAAACGCCTGCATCAGCCGATGGAAAAATTTCCCACAAATCTGCAGAAGTATGGAAATATTTCCTCGGCGAGCGTGCCGATTTTACTTGATAATGTCAATAATCATGGTATGATAGGAGAAGGCAGTAAAATAGTACTGGCAGGCTTTGGAGCCGGTCTTACGTGGGGCGCAGCAGTGCTCCGCTGGCAGGCGGTGTAGGCGGTGTGGTCGGGAACAGATACTGCTATGAACAGGAGTATGATACATGACCACGGATGAGACATTGAACGAATTACTGGTAAGGCTATTCAAGGATATTATGGAGATTGAGGCGAGATGTCTGGTGAATGAGGAATTTAAGGACATCAGCTACAACGATTTTCATATTATAGAAGCCATCGGATTAAAGGAGCCGAAAAGCATGACGGCGGTGGCAAAGCTGATGGATGTCACGACCGGTACGCTGACGAAGGCGATGGATGGCCTGACTGAGAAGGGTATGCCGTAAGAGAACGCAGCAAGCAGGACAAACGCGTGGTGTGGGTGTACCTGACGGACAAAGGAAAAGCGGCATATGCGCATCACGAAGAGTTTCACCGCAAAATGATCGCCAACATCAAGGGACAGCTGAATGAGCAGGAGACGCCGATTTTGATCTATACGCTGGCAAAGCTCGTGGACTATTTTCAAGAGGAATATGGATTGGAGGAGGAATAGACATATGAGCAGAGGAGCGTTGGGCAAGAATAACTGGGCGCTGTTTTTAATGCTTCTGGCAGGAATTATGCTGGGCGGTTTTATCGGAAATGCTGCTGCAGGTGTTTCGGGACTTAGCTGGCTGAATTATGGGCAGAGCTTCGGCTTCGCCAGCCCGATTGTGCTGGATCTGGGCATTCTGGTGATCACATTCGGATTATCGATCAAGATTACCGTCGCCAGCATTATCGGCGTGCTGATTGCGATTATTATTTATCGCTTGATTTAAGTTCACAAGAAATAGAAAGCCTCGGGCGGGGAAAACTCCTGCCCGAGGCTTTTTGCGTATGTCTGATGCGGGGACATAAATCGTTCCGGGGACACTATCCTGCGCCAAAGCTTTAACAATTTAGCGGAATAAAGAAAAAAAGATTGCACATGAAAACATTTTATACTAAAATGTATCTGATGAAAATATTGCAGTGTATACACGCACAATATACTAAGAGTAAGGAGACAAAAAAAATGGGATATGTAGATGAAGTTCTTGCAAAAGTAAAAGAGAAAAATGCTTCCGAGCCAGAGTTCCTTCAGGCAGTTGAAGAGGTGCTGGAGTCTTTAAGACCGGTGATTGAGGCAAATGAGGAACTGTATAAAAAGAATGCGATTTTAGAGCGCATTACAGAGCCAGATCGTCAGATTATGTTCCGTGTTCCTTGGGTAGATGACAACGGACAGGTACAGGTAAACAGAGGTTTCCGTGTACAGTTTAATAATTCCATTGGACCATACAAGGGAGGTTTAAGACTTCATCCTTCTGTAAACCTGGGTATTATCAAGTTCTTAGGTTTCGAGCAGGTATTCAAGAATTCTCTTACAACACTTCCTATCGGTGGTGGTAAAGGTGGTTCCGATTTTGACCCGAAGGGCAAAGTCTGACAGAGATCATGGCATTCTGCCAGAGCTTCATGACAGAGCTTTACAAATATATCGGTGCAGATACCGACGTACCGGCCGGAGATATCGGAACAGGTGCAAGAGAGATCGGCTTCTTATTTGGACAGTATAAGAGAATTCGTGGATCATACGAGGGTGTTCTCACAGGTAAAGGGACTTACATACGGCGGTTCTCTCGCACGTACACAGGCAACCGGATACGGTCTGTTATACCTGACCAACGCATTGCTGAAGGATCACGGCATCGACATCGCAGGCAAGACATGTGCAGTATCCGGTTCCGGTAATGTTGCAATCTATGCGATTGAAAAAGCACATCAGTTAGGAGCAAAGGTTGTGACCTGCTCTGACTCTACCGGGTGGATCTATGATCCGGAAGGAATCGATGTTGCATTATTAAAAGAAGTAAAAGAGGTAAAACGTGCGCGTCTTACCGAGTACGCGGCAGCAAGACCTTCTGCAGAATATCATGCAAAGCAGAACGGTGAGCATGGTGTATGGCAATACAAGGTAGATCTGGCACTTCCTTGCGCAACACAGAACGAGCTTGACATCGAGGATGCGAAGATGCTGGTTGCAAACGGCGTTACATCTGTTACAGAGGGTGCGAACATGCCTACCACACTGGAAGCTACCAAATATCTTCAGGCAAACGGCGTATTATTCGTAGGCGGTAAAGCTGCCAATGCCGGTGGTGTTGCTACTTCTGCACTGGAGATGAGCCAGAACTGCGAGAGACTACACTGGACATTTGAAGAAGTTGATGGAAAGCTCAAGGCATCATGGAGACCATCTACGCAAACATTTCAGATGCTGCAAAGAGATACAATGCAACCGTTGGCGGACAGACAGACTACGTTGCAGGTGCCAATATTGCCGGATTTGAGAAGGTTGTAGATGCCATGTTAGCACAGGGTGTTATGTAACGCATAATTATTCAAAAATTGAGAGCCCTACACATTGCAGGAAAACGCAAAAAAGTGTAGGGCTTTTGTATTTGCCAGATGCATGAAAATGCAGTAAAGCAAGCGGTTTATACATGGGAAAAGGAGATAAGTTACAAGTAATATACATATAATATACGCGTAATATACAAACGATTTTGCATAATATACAAAGGATTATTCGACTAAAATGTGTTTTTATAAAATAGGGTAAAAACATAGCACAGGGTAATCAATGAAATTACGATTTATTTTGAACAAGAATTTGAAATGAAGATTGTCGGTTTATGTAAATTGTGATACACTACCGACATGAAGTAATCGTGTACAGAGTGGTAGCCTCCCAGACTAGAGATAGGGAGGTGGTGCTGATGGATATGTATGAAGTTTTAAGCCTGTTATTTTTAGGCGGTTCATTTCTAATCGCACTGCTTGCCTACATAGATAGGAACAACAAGCGAAAATAAATAAGCCACTCCTGTCTTGGCGGACGAGTGGCTTATTAAATAACCATTACGAGGCTAACCACTTTGTGGGCGGTTGCTTCTCTTTATGTTTATTATAGTATGAGGGTGGGTAAATTTTCAAGACATAAATTTGTGGAAGTTGGATTTAGTTTATTTCAGAGTGAGATAGTAGTATACGCGTAATATACAAAAATGTTTGAAATCCCCATGAATACTGAGTACCTGTGCTGATGCCATGTTAGCTCAGGGTGTTTGCTAATTAAGAATTTCTAAGATAATATAAGATATGGTTAAGTTCCTGTAAACAAATCAAATCTTCGATTTGACTGGTGTTTATGGGACTTTTCTTTATCATATATAAGACATGTGAATGGTGAGAATATTGATAAATGGAAGGGATATTATTAAAAAATTTGAAGCTGTAGAATTTTACGTTTAATTTTACAGCTTTATTTCGTATAATATATATATAAGAAACGATATTAAGGAAAGGAATTTGATTTTATGCCGAATATATTACCTGTATCAGACTTAAGAAATTATAATGAAGTGTTGAAAAATTGCCAAGTCGGAGAACCTGTGTTTTGACCAAAATGGCAGAGGAAAGTTTGTGGTTATGGATATTGAGGACTATGAACGTGAAAAAGCCGAAAAGAAGCTACTTATGAAACTGCAGGAAGCAGAAGAAGCAGTTAAGGATGAAAGTGCCTGGATGAGTTTGGATGAACTTAAAAAATCTGTCGGTGTATAGCCTATGATGAAATTGCGGATTAATCCTATTGTGGCAGAGGACTTAAAGAAAATGAAAGAGTATATTGCGGAAGACAATGAAGAAATGGCAGTAAAGACCATTCAGGAGATATATGCTCGAATTGAGAATATACAGCAACTTCCGTATATGGGAGCTGATCTTGCTAAAAGGGTCAGCTTCGGACGGATATAAATATATGATTTGTGGGAATTATGTTGTGCTGTATAAGATTGGAAAGAGTATGTGGAGATTTACCGGGTTGTGAATCGGCATCAGGACATTACGAAGATATTTTAAATTAAACTGAAGAAAATGATGGAATAACAAGCAAAAAGTAAAAATAAAAATAAAATAAAATAAAATGCCTACCTTCGTACCTGACTGGTGGAAGGTAGGCATTTAATTACATAGTAATTATGCGTAATATACAAAACGCTATGAAAGCTTTATTTTTAGGTGGTTCTTCTATCCTTACGCCATCTCTTTTCCCCGATCTTATTCACGATCGTCCTAAAAATCCGGAACATGAAGAGGATTGTCATGATAATGGAGATCAGCTCTGCGATCGGGAACGCCCACCATATCAGGTTGACATTGCCGAACTGCCAGAAAGTAAGCAACCGGCAGCAGTGCAACCAGCTGTCTTGCGATCGAGACAAACATACTGTAGACTGCTTTGCCGAGCGCCTGGAAAATGCTGCTGCAGGAGATGCCGAATCCTGCAAGGATAAAGCTTAAGCTGATAATCCGGAGCGCCGGGACGCCGAGAGAAAGCATGGTGTCGGAAGCGCTGAACATTTTAAGCAGCTGCGTTGGGAAGAGCTGGAAGATCAGAAGTCCGACCGCCATGATGCAGACGGCATAGGTGACCGTGTGGCGTAAGGTCTTGACCACGCGCTCGCGGCTGCCGGCGCCGTAGTTGTATGCCATGACCGGGATGACACCGTTGTTCAGACCAAACGCAGGCATAAACACGAAGCTCTGTAATTTAAAGTAAACGCCGAACACTGCCGTTGCCGTGGAGGAGAAACTGATCAGAATACGGTTCATACCGTAATTCATGACCGAACCGATCGCCTGCATGACAATGGAAGGCACGCCGATGGCATAGATCTGACCGATGATGGTGCCGTCCGGGCGAAAGCCTTTTAAACTCAGCTGAATCTCCTTATTTCTGGTCTGGTTGATGACGACAGCGAGAACCGCAGCAATCATCTGACCGATGACGGTGGCGGCTGCACCGGTGATGCCCATTTCGGAAAACCAAACAGACCAAAGATCAGGATCGGATCTAAGATGATGTTGATGACCGCTCCGGTGGTCTGGGTAATCATGGTGTGGACGGTTTCCGGTTGCCTGCAGCATACGCTCGAACATCAGCTGGGTAAAGCAGCCAAAGGACAGGCAGCAGCATACAGTAAGATACTGCTTTCCGTAGAGAACAATTTCTTCAATATCCGTCTGGCTGCGGAAAAAAGGTTCCGCGAAAAACAGACCGATGATAAGGAACAGCAGATAGCTGAGCAATACCAGAAAAACAGCGTTTTCCGCAATCTTGTTGACTTTGTCGAAATCCCTCTCCGAGTGAGCGGGCGAGGAGCGCATTGACGCCGACCGCAGTACCTACACCTACGGCAATCATCAGATTCTGGATCGGGAAAGCGATGGATACGGCAGTGAGTGCGTTTTCACTGATCTGAGCCACGAAAATACTGTCCACGATGTTATAGAGAGCCTGTACCAGCATGGAGATCATGATTGGCAGAGACATGGATATGATCAATTTATCGATAGGCATTGTGCCCATTTTATTTTCCTGCATGGGAAACCTCCTTTGTTGAATGGTATAACGTTAAAACGACCTTTCTATACTACCATTTTGCGGTAGCGATTACAAGGCATGGTGCAAGGATTGGGGAATCTTTTGTGAAACGGTGGCACTGTGCCGCAATTTTTGGTAAAATAGATGAGAAAAAGAACAACAGGAGATTATACAGATCATGAATATATTATTTTTCTGACCCCGAAGGAAGATGTGGCGCATGTAGATGAGGACGATACCATGCGTCAGGTTCTGGAGAAGATGGAGCATCACGGCTATACGGCAATCCCGCTGCTTAGCCGCGAGGGAAAATATATCGGAACGATCACGGAGGGCGATTTGCTCTGGTTTTTAAAGGACCGCAATTTTCCGGATTTGAAGTTGCTTGAGGATATGCCGATCACCTCCATCCAGCGCCGCAGGACAATGAGGCAGTCAATATTGACGAGTCGATGGAAGACCTCTTCGGCAAGGTGATGAACCAGAACTTCGTTCCCGTCGTGGACGACAAGCGTGTGTTTATCGGTATTGTGACGAGAAAAGATATTCTGGCATACCTTGGGAAGAAGGCCGCTGCGCAGGAGAATGGCGTGCGGGGCATGGATCAGGCATAGTGATGGACAGAACGAAAGAATTTCTTAAATTCGTTATTTTTTTCACAAAACAGAATGGTAATCCGCTATAATATGAAGGAGAGATAAAGCATAACATTTTTACAAAGAAGGGAATTTACAAATGAATTCAATTTTATCAGCGACAGTATTGATTCCACTGATAGTGATCGTGCTGCTCATCGTACTGCTGTGCGTCGGATACGTGAAAGCGCCGCCGGATATGGCGTACATTATTTCCGGTGTCAAGAAGAAGTCCAAGGTGGTCATCGGAAAAGCGAGCATCCGCATTCCGTTTTTTGAGCGTCTGGATAAGCTGAACCTGCGGCTGATTCCGATCGATGTCAAGACGAGCAATGCCGTGCCGACAGCGGATTACATCAATATCAATGTCGATGCGACCGTCAACATCAAGATCAGCAACGATCCGGAGAAGCTGCGGCTTGCGGCAGAGAACTTCTTAAATAAAAACACCGAGTATATTGCCGGGGTGGCAAGAGAGGTCCTTGAGGGTAATGTGCGTGAGATCGTCGGTAAGATGAAGCTCGAGGAGATGGTATCCGACCGCCAGAAGTTTGCCAATCTGGTCAAGGAAAATGCGGAGCCGGATCTTGCGGCGATGGGACTCGACATTATCAGCTTTAATGTCCAGAATTTCGTGGACGGCAATGAGGTCATTGAAAATCTGGGTATTGACAACATCGTAAAGATTAAAAAGAGTGCGGCGATTGCCCGCGCCGAGAGTGAGCGAGACATCAAAGTCGCACAGGCAGCGGCGGATAAGGAGTCCAATGATGCAGCGGTTGCGGCGCAGACGGAGATCGCGAAGAAGCAGAATGAGCTTGCCATCAAGAAGTCGGAACTTCAGATGGAGGCGGACACGAAGAAGGCTATGGCCGATGCGGCTTACGAGATCCAGAAAGAGGAGCAGCGTAAGACGATCGAGGTGACAACCGCCAACGCGGATATTGCAAAGCAGGAGCGTGAGATCGAGCTGAAGCAGAAAGAGGTTGCAGTCAAGGAGCAGTCTCTGGAGGCGGAGATCAAGAAACAGGCGGAAGCGGATAAGTATGCGGCGCAGCAGCGCGCGGAGGCAGAACTTTACCAGCGTCAGAAGGACGCGGAGGCGAGACAGTTCGAGGCACAGCGCGAGGCGGAGGCGAGAAAAGCGCAGGCAGAGGCAGAGCGTTACGCCAAGGAACAGGAGGCTGCCGGTATCCGTGCGGTCGGTGAGGCAGAGGCATCTGCGATCCAGGCCAAAGGTATTGCAGAGGCGGAAGCGATGGAGAAGAAAGCGGAGGCGTACGCAAAGTACAATAAAGCGGCAGTGGCAGAGATGATGATCAAGGTACTTCCGGACATTGCAGCCAAAGTGGCAGAGCCGCTCGGCCAGATCGACAAGATCACGATTATCGGCGGCGGAGAAGGCGGAAACGGTGTGGATCAGGTTGCCGGTAATGTGCCGGTTGTCATGGCAAAAGTATTTGAGAGCATGAAAGAGGCTACCGGTATTGATCTGGCAGACATCATCAACGCAGAGTCCTACGATGCACAGGTGAACCGCAACATCAATGTGTCGGGACTGGATTCTGTCAATCTTGTGGTAAAAGATGAAAAGAAAGGCGCAGAACAGCCGGATGCGCAGGACGGGGCAACGACAGAGTGATGACGGTGGAAGTTGGCGTCAACCGCAGAGCGGGAACGGGACAGTCTGTTACGGCGGCAGTTTTTATCGTGATGGCGGCAGGATCGATAGCGGTGATCCCGCTGCTTGCAGCAAACCTTGACCGTAGAGCACTCGGGATTGCGGCGTGTGTTCTCACATTAGTTTTCTGGGTCGGGTTTATCGGGGCAATCTGCTGCGTGGGGGAGATTGTAAATACGCCGACCAGGGCGTTCCTTCTCACCAGTGACTGGCAGTTGTATTATGTTCATTTTGCAGCCCGCGACTACGGATCTGCACCGGTGACAAAAGCCGGGGAGATCGTACATAATTACAAGGTGCTTTCCGAGGAGAAAAGGGGCGGAAATGGCGCCGGGAGTATCTGGGCAGCGAGGAGTTCCACAGTATGGTGCAGCAGTACCTTGAGGGAGTGCAGACGGATACGATGGGATGCGTGATCGAGCATCTTCAGACACCTTCCATCTGTTCCGAAGGCATCGACGGAAGTGTGCTGCGCTACTGGGATGACACCCGGAAAAGTGGGCAACGATCCGGCTTTTAAGAACAAATACCGGATATGAGAAAATCTGCCGTACGGTAAAGCTCCGACAGGAGCTCGGACGCTAAGAATATCTATAAAAACGGGGCTGACGCATTTAGCGGACAGCTCCGTTTGACGTGATAAGTAATATAAGGAGGAAGAGCATCCTATCGATTTCAGATGGAAATGTAGATGGAACATTCGTTGAAAAAAATGCGCGCATTTCTTCCTGCCGGATTTTTGCATCGAATTCCGTGTCTCTTCCACGTTTTGACAATCCATGGAATGTGTCCGACAAACCGCAGACAATGAGCGGATTCCCTAGTGTCCCTAGCGGCACTGCTTCACAGACAATATAAAACCGCGCGAACCGAACTCGCCGTCATCTGCTATTGAAGTTAAGGCAGATGACGGCTCAAACAGCGGCTTCGCGCGGTTATGTTTTATTCAGCAGTGCCACAAGGGACACACGAGAATCCTAAAATTGTCTGCGGGTTGCGGACACGCCCGTGGAGTGTTCAAAACTTGGAAAAACACGGATCATCGGAGATGCAAAAACCGGCTGGTTAGAAATGCCACATTTTTGATCCGAATTTCCAGATGCATTCCATCTGAAATCGAAGGACATGGTCATTCTTCATACTACTTACAACATCAAACAGGACTGGCTGTTTGATGCGACAGTCCCGTTTTGTATGGAAGAGAAAAGATTACTGTGTATTTTCTGCAGTTCATTGGCATTTTCCTGAAGCTGCTGCATGATCAGGGCAATGTCGTCCACGCTTTGCAGATTGGTGCGGCAGCCGGCAAGGGTCGTACCAGCGCTTGCGGTAACTTCCTGTGTCAGGGCGGATACATTTTCGATGCTCTGGATGATCTGGCTGTTGGAATCAGATACCGCATCCACACCCTGCTTTAACTCGGACATGCCGGAGGTAATGCTTGCGGTATTTTTCTCAATGAGATCAAAATATCCGGCAGCGGAAGTAATGTATTCACTCTGGTGCCTGTTGCTGTCGAACAGTTCAGTGACGGAGTCGGTAACGGAGGAAATGGACTGCGAGATGTGCTCAATCAACTGATTGATGTCTCCCGTAGCACCATTGGTCTGACCGGCAAGGCTGGAAATCTCCTCGGCGACAACGGCAAAACCGCGTCCGGCTTCACCGGCGCGTGCTGCCTCAATGCTTGCATTGAGCGCTAAAAGGCTTGTCTGGGAAGCAACACTGCTGATTAAGGCAACGATGCTCTGCATTTTGTCAGCATATTCCTTCAGCTCTTCCATAGAATCCGCGACGCGTGTACTGGAAGCCTCTGAGACCTGTACCTGCTGCACAAGATTCTTCATAACATCTTTGCTTGCCGTCAGATTGGCTGAGGTCTCTGCGGTAGAGGAGAGAAGTTCGGCAGTGACGGATGATACATTCTGTACCTGCTGGTCAATGTTTTCTGTCTGCTGTTGCTGCACCTGGATAGCAGCGGCGGTCTCGGAAGTGCCGCTGGTAAGATCCTCCATTGCGGTCTGTGTGCCGGCGATGGAATCACGAAGCTGTGAGGTGCTGTGTGAAACCTGATCGATATTTCCTGCCATATCTCCGGCTACCTTTAAGGTCAGCTTGAGAAGATCATCGGACTGGGTGCGGTCGGAGTTCGCCTTTTTGATGTTGGCATCGTTGATCTGCGCAATCTTTGTGACAGACATCAATACAAAAATATAGGAAAGGATAATGCAGGCGATTATAATCTCGGCATTGGTAATCTGGGCAGCGGTGAAACCATGTGTAACGGCACGAAAGACCAGAACAAGGATATTGATCACCAGTGCATAAGTACACAGCAGGGAAACGAGCTTTTTATCTGCATACACCAGAAGAATTAACAGCATTACGATTACATAGCAGAACGTCAGATCTGTTGATGAGGTAAACATCACATAGGCATACAGAAGGGCAAAGCCGCCGCCGCAGAGATAGCGCACACTAGAGGTATCCTTTTGCTTTGTGTAGGCAAGAATGGATGTGACACAGGGCAGCAGACAGAGCAGAAGAAAAATCAGATACGACGGAAGACTGCGCACGCCTTTTAAGACTTCTGCGATGTAGGCCGCCGCAAGTACCGTATTCATTGTGCAGGTGCCGGCAATGGCTGTCTTATTGCGGCTTTGTGCTGCAACTGCCGGATGGGAAAGATCGGTCAAACGATTATCCATAGAAAGAATCCTACTTTGTAAATACCGTATTACTCTAAATGTAAAAAAGGCACCGGTGCATCTTGTGCACCGATGCCTTTTTCCTGCTATTATTGTAGCAGTTTGGCGGATGTTCATCAAGCAGATGTAAGAGGAACAGGACTATTTTGCCAGATTTTCTGCATAATCCAGAGCTTCTACGATATTTGCATGGAAATTTTCGGCTCCGACGTATTCGGTAAAGCCGTCTTTGGTCATCACGGACATCGGCTGTTCGTTGACGTGGGAGAAAATCAGTGTAATCTTTTTCTTCTTTGCACGGTCGGCCAGCTCACGCAGTGATTTCATGGCACTGGCGTCGATGGCAGGAACGCTGCGCATGCGGATGACGATGACGCGGGTAGCCTTATCACTGCTGATCTGTAAGATCTGGTCGGCAGCAGCGAAAACAGTGGACCACTGATCTCGAAGACACGGATCGTGTGCGGAATATCGCGCAGCTTTTCTGCTTCTCCCGGTTATCCGGCTCATCCGGGTATTTCCATGCGGTCACATCGGCGGTTTCTGCCATACGCTTCATGAAAAGCATGGCGGCGAGCACAACGCCGACTTCAATCGCGATCACAAGATCGAAAAATACGGTGAGCAGGAAAGTTGCCACCAGCACAATGACATCGCTTTTTGGCGCTGTTTTGCAGAGACGGAAAAAGGAAGTCCAGTCTGCCATGTTGGCAGCCACAATCAGAAGAACAGCGGCAAGCGTTGTCATCGGGATCAAAGCGGCAAGCGGCATGAGCACCAGAAGGATAATGGTTAAGGTAATACAGTGCACGATGCCGGCGACCGGGGTGCGGCCGCCGTTGCGGACGTTGGCTGCGGTACGGGCGATCGCACCGGTTGCCGGGATACCGCCGAAAATACCGGAAAAATATTTCCGAGTCCCTGACCGACCAGCTCGGCGTTGGATTTGTGGGTATCACCGATCATTCCGTCCGAGACGACAGCGGACAGCAGGGATTCGATGCCTGCCAGCAGCGCGATGGTAAATGCCGGTGAGAGCATTTCCTGCACCAGTTTCATGGACAGTGCCGGAACATGCGGTGTCGGGAAGGAGGAAGAAAGCTCTCCGTAGACACTGCCGATGGTGTTGACCGGGAGATCCGCGAAGTAGACAACGGCGGTCGTGACAATAATCGCAATCAGAGATCCGGAATCTTGTCGGTGACTTTCGGCCAGAGCAGCATGATGACAATAGCTGCGGCGCCCACAGCGGTGGCAGTCCAGTTGATGGTGGAAATATTTGTGGCGTAGGCAATGACCTTATCCACGAACCCGGACGGCACGGATGCGATGGAGAGTCCGAAGAAATCCTTGAGCTGGCCGACAAACAGGGTCACAGCGATACCGCAGGTAAAACCGGTTGTGATGGTATAAGGAATATATTTAATGAGAGAACCAAAGTGGCAGATTCCCATTACGATCAGAAAAATGCCGGCAAGAATGGTTTGCGACAGTAAGGCCTGCCGTGCCATAATCCGTGACAATGCCATAGATGATGACTACAAAGGCTGCCGTAGGACCACCGATCTGCACACGGCTGCCGCCGAAAAACGAGATAAAAAATCCAGCGATGATGGCAGTATAGAGCCCCTGCTCCGGCCCGACGCCGGATGCGATGGCAAGCGCGATCGACAGTGGCAGGGCAATGATGGCAACGATGATACCGGAGATCACGTCGCGCATGGCCTGTTCTTTGCTGTAGTCCTTTAAGACGTCAAATAGTTTTGGTTTCAATTCATTCATTTTCATTTCCTCAGTCTGTAATTATTAAATTTTTATAAACACAAGTCAGAATTTTAGCACTTTACAAACGCGAACGCAAGAACGCACGGGAAAAAATACAAGCACATGGAAAGGTGAGCAAAACTGGGAAAAATGGAAGACATTTTACAGGAAAAAGAAGATGTGAAAAGCCGGATTGTATGCTAAGATAGATGATAATAAATGATATAGGAAGAAAGGCGGCAATCATGGCGGAGTCGGGCAATTCTTATCAGAAGATCTATGAAATCGTAAAGCAGATTCCAAAGGGATGTGTGGCATCTTACGGACAGGTGGCGGCGCTTGCAGGGAATCCCAGATGGGCAAGAGTGGTTGGCTACGCGCTTCACGTGAACCCGGATCCCGCGCATATTCCCTGTTACCGTGTGGTGAACCGGGAAGGCAGACTTTCGGATGCCTTTGCATTCGGCGGTGTGAATGAGCAGAAGCTGCTGCTGGAGGCAGAGGGCGTCGAAGTAACTGACGGCTATGTGGATATGGAACTGTATCAGTGGAAGAAGTTCCGGATCTGAGAGACGGAAACGGAACCGATACAGGAAGAGAAAGCAGAGACAGAAACAGAAAGCAAAGACAGAAACGGAAAAACGAGATAGAAACGGAAAGCAGAGACGGAAACGGAACCGAAACAGGAACGGAGGAGAAATATGCGGAAAAAGGAACTGGCACTTCAGGTGATAGAGCGCTTGAAAAAGGAGTATCCGGACACGGGATGTTCACTGGATTATGACGATGCATGGAAGCTTCTGGTCAGTGTGCGACTGGCGGCACAGTGCACCGATGCGAGAGTCAATGTGGTTGTGCAGGATCTGTACCGGGAATTCCCGGATGTGGATGCGCTTGCGGATGCGGATGTGGAGGAGATTGAGCGCATTGTAAAACCGTGCGGGCTGGGACACAGCAAGGCGCGCGACATCTCCGCCTGCATGAAGATGTTGAAGGAAAAGTACCAGGGAAAGGTACCGGAAGATTTTGATGCGCTGTTAGAACTTCCGGGCGTGGGAAGAAAGAGTGCCAATCTGATCATGGGGACGTGTTTGGAAAACCGGCCATTGTCACCGATACCCACTGCATCCGCCTGGTGAACCGCATGGGACTGGTGGACGGTATCAAGGAGCCAAAGAAAGTGGAGATGGCACTCTGGAAGCTGATTCCGCCGGAGGAGAGCAATGATTTCGCCACAGGCTCGTGGATCACGGGCGCGCGGTCTGTACCGAACGGACAGCGCCATACTGCGACCGCTGCTGTCTCAATGACATCTGCAAAAGGCCGGAATTTAGAAAAGATAAAATAAATCAATATATTTGATTAAAACGCACCTTGCGGAAGCATAAGGGTATGATAGTATATACGAAATGAATAACAGAAATCAACTTTCTTGAATTATTTTGTATGGAGGAAAGATATGAATATTGCAGCAAAATACGGAAAATCATACTTTATGCCGCCGGAGGTGACATATGACTGGGTGAAGAAGGACAGCATTGAGAAGCCGCCCATCTGGTGCAGCGTGGATCTGCGGGATGGTAATCAGGCGCTGATTGAGCCGATGGGACTGGAGGAAAAGCTTGAATTTTTCCGGATGCTGGTCGACATCGGATTTAAGGAGATCGAGGTCGGATTCCCGGCAGCTTCGGACACTGAATACAACTTCATGCGTGCGTTAATCGAGCGCGACATGATCCCGAAGGATGTGACGGTGCAGGTTTTAACCCAGGCAAGAGAACATATTATAAGGAAGACATTTGAGGCGGTCAAGGGAGCGCCTCACGCAGTCATTCATCTGTACAATTCCACTTCGGTGGCACAGCGGGAACAGGTGTTTAAGAAGAGCAAGGAAGAAGTCAGGCAGCTGGCAGTGGACGGGGCAGAATTGTTAAAGACACTCGCGGCGGAGACGGACGGCAATTTTACGTTTGAGTACAGTCCGGAAAGCTTCCGGGCACAGAGGTGGACTATGCGGTGGAGGTCTGCAATGCAGTGCTCGATGTCTGGAAGCCGGATGCAGAGCACAAGGCGATCATCAACATTCCGACCACGGTACAGATTGCGATGCCGCATGTATTTGCCTGCCAGATCGAGTATATTCACAAGCATTTGAAATACAGGGATAATGTGGTGTTGAGCGTTCACCCGCACAATGACAGAGGATGCGGCATCAGCGATGCGGAGTTCGGTATTCTTGCCGGTGCGGACCGCGTGGAGGGCACTCTTTTCGGAAACGGAGAGCGCACCGGAAACGTTGATATTGTGACGCTGGCGATGAATATGGTGTGCCACGGTGTCGATCCGAAGCTTGATTTTTCCAATATCAGCGAGATCCGCGAGAAATACGAGCGCTTTACCGGTATGCGGGTTTACGAGCGTACACCGTATGCCGGAGATCTGGTATTTACCGCATTTTCCGGTTCCCATCAGGATGCCATCTCCAAGGGTATGGCGTGGAGAAGCGGGCAAAGCGGCGACCGCTGGGATGTGCCGTACCTGCCGCTGGATCCGAAGGATGTCGGAAGGGAATACGAGTCGGATGTCATCCGCATCAACAGCCAGTCCGGCAAGGGCGGAGTCGCATTCGTATTAAAGCAGAACTTCGGTATGGATCTGCCGGATAAGATGAAGGAAGAAGTCGGTTATCTGGTCAAGGGTGTATCGGATCGCAGACATCAGGAACTCTCCCCGGAAGCAATTTACCGGATTTTTGAAGAACATTATGTCAACCTGTGCGATGTTTTTCAGATTTCAGAGTGTCATTTCGAGCAGAAGGACGGCATCACATCACGCTTGGTGATCGAGCACAACAAGGAGCGCCGCACGATTGAGACGACAGGAAACGGTCGTCTGGACGCGGTAAGCAACGCAATCAAGATGTATTTCGGCATCAGTTACGAGCTTGCCGTATACGAGGAGCACGCCATTTCAGAAGGATCATCATCCAAGGCGGCGGCGTATGTGGAGATCATCTGCAAGGGCAAGAATTACTGGGGCGTCGGAATTGACGAAGATATCATCACCAGCTCGATCGCGGCATTGGTATCCGCTGCCAACAAGATGTTAAAGAGTGAGAACATTGTGGAGGGACGCGAGGAGCGGATCGTCGACATCATGAATTACATACAGAATCACTATGCGGATGTGACGCTGGATGTGCTGGCAGATCAGTTTAACCTCTCCAAACCGTACCTTTCCAAATACATTAAGGAAAAGTCCGGGATGACCTTCCAGGATGCGGTGAAGAAAGCACGCATGAAAAAAGCACGCACTATGTTAAAGGAGACGAACCAGACGGTAGAGTCGATTGCCGCCTACGTGGGTTACGAGAATGTGGAGCATTTTAACCGGCTGTTCAAAAAAGCGTATGAGATGACGCCGGTGCAGTTTCGCAGAAAATATCAGTAATTCTCAAAAAATAGAATGACAACTGGGAACAGGGGAAAAGTATTGTGGTACTTTTTCCCTGTTTTTTACTGACAGACAGAAACAATAATGGTATAATAGGAGAATCTTAGGTAAGGGGGATGCATGATGGAAGAGTTTAAACAGCTTGAAATCTACCTGTTTCCTATAGTGATGCTCCTTGCCATCGGAATGAATAACTGGAAGCGGGAGGAACGGACGCAGGGAGACCGGATTTTCGGGTTTCTTCCGTTTCTGATTATCTGCATGATGGGCAGCGATGTGACGTACCATGCACTGCAGCTTTATGTACATCGGTTTACGGTGCTGTATGCCGGGTATCTGGTGTACTGCTTCTTCCTGACAGCAGTACCGTATGCCTGGCTTTTGTATGTGAACGGAAAGCTTTCTGTGCGGCATAACCGGCGGTGGACGGCTGCGGTATGCCATGTTATGACAGGAACCGCTATTGCTGTGGTGCTGCTTACGGTGATCATTCCCTGGAGCCTGAGCACGGAAGGATGGGGCGTGCATGCGGTGTCCTACAGCTTAAATCACGGCAGTCTGCCGGCAAAGCTGGTAAGTATTGCGATGTATCTGATGGGACTTATTCTGACAGCGACGGCGTATCCGAAGGAGGTTACCAAGGAAGGGCAGAAAGAGACGCGCTATCTGCTTGAGGCAGGCGTGTTCAGCCTTGTGGGCGGAATCGTGCAGAGCTTTGCGGAGAGCTGGCGCACGGGAGGACCTTTTGTGGCACTGGCAGTGCTGTTTATTTATCTGAATGCGCAGAACCGGCAGATCACGACAGACGGGCTGACCGGACTGAATAATCGCAGGGAGTTTGATGCACATCTGCAGCGGAAGATCGAACTGTGCCCGGAGCACGAGTGGGGACTTCTGATGATTGATGTGGATGATTTCAAGCGGATCAACGATGAACTGGGACATGCGGTGGGCGATGAGGCGCTCTGGCATACAGCGGATATTCTGCGGGGGTGTTCGGCAAAGATCCGGTATTTCTCACGCTATGGAGGGATGAGTTTGCGGTGCTCGGAGACTGGTTTGGGCAGGAACAGATTGAGGAAGCGATCGCGCGGATCAGGAAGGTATCGACCGGTTTAACAAAGAGGGACAGCTTCCGCTGCAGCTGTCCATGAGTATCGGCTACGCGTTCTGGCATGAAGCCGGAAGGCGCGGGGAGAACCTGATACAGCAGGCGGATGAGCGGATGTATGAGGAGAAACAGAAAAAGAAACGTATGCGCGCATAGAGCGCGGTGCATGGGGAGGCGGACTGCGTGAGTACGGCAGCATTTTTACAGATCAATTTCATACCGGCGATTGCGCTGCTCATGATGCGCCATAATACCAGGCAGACGCTGTCTTTTTCGTGGAGGACACGCGTGCTGCGCACGGAGATGCTGCTGTTTGTACTGCTTTTACTGTGCCGCACAGCGATTTTGTGCAATCTCGGAAAAGGCGGATTTGGTCCAAGGATTTTGTTAAAGGGGCTGGGGGTGTGGTATGCGTTCGGCCTTCTGGCATGCGCCTACCTGTGCTTTTTGTATGTGCTGGATGTGGCGCAGGACGGAAACGGACAGAGAGGGATAAAATGCTGGATTCTGGCGATACCGGCACTGATCGGCAGTGCTGTGCTGCTCTCAAACCCGTGGACGAAGGCGGTATATTTTATCAATATGGTGAATTACTATAAAAAGGGACCTGCGGCATATCTGATACCTGCCGTGGGCATGTTATACCTTGTGGTGGCATTCCTTCTTGCTGCGTTTGGTGCGCGCCGTGCCGGAAGTGCGCAGCGCAGGGGAGAACTGGGGAAGCTTGCCGCCGCGTTTTTGTTCCCTGCTGCGGGCATTCTGGTAGAAAAAATATTTTCCATGGATGCCGCATGGGCGTTCACGGTTGCAGCATTGCTGTGGGTGTATCTTGGTATTCAGAAAGGTCAGGTAACGCAGGACGGACTGACCGGTCTTAACAACAGACGCAGACTGGATCAGTATATGTGGGAACTTGACGAGCGCAGCGGAGAGCGGGAGACCTGCTGCTATCTGCTGATGGATGTGAACAAGTTCAAGAAAGTAAACGATACCTACGGTCACGTGACCGGCGACGAGGTGCTCAGGCTGGTGGCGGAGCAGTTAAAGCGCACCTTTGGCAATATGCAGGCGTTTCTGGCACGCTACGGCGGGGATTAATTCGTTGTGATTGTAAAAGGTAAGACGCAGGACGAGATGGACGTGATTATTCATCAGACACAGGAGAATGTAAATGCAATTGCCTGGGGAGCGGATACCCCGTGGCAGCTGTCGATCAGTATCGGCTGCGCGATGCGGGGAGAGCAGGGAAAGCAAAAAAGCCATGAACTGCTGGCGCTTGCGGATGAGCGCATGTACCGCCAGAAAAAAGGTATACAGGACAGATAATCCGGGCATACTCTCTTCATACGTTCCGATGGGAGCAGAAGACGGAGGGTTAGTGCAATGAAGGATGGAGAAGTGAGAGACTTTGGCAGGCGGGATAAGATCGGCTACATGTTCGGTGACTTTGGCAACGATTTTACCTTTATTTTTGCCAGCTCGTTTCTGATGGTATTCTATACCAAGGTGCTCGGTATCAGCGGTGGAATGGTGGGGACACTGTTTCTGGTCGCACGATTTGTGGATGCATTCACGGATGTGACGATGGGACGCATCGTCGACGCGGCACCGCCGGCGCGGGATGGAAAGTTCCGATGCTGGATCCGCAGGATGTGCGGACCGGTGGCGCTGTCGAGTTTTTAATGTACCAGACTGCCATGGCGCAGGCATCTATGCCGTGGAAGATTGTCTACATGTATGTTACTTATCTTTTGTGGGGAAGTATTTTTTATACATCGATCAACATTCCGTATGGTTCGATGGCATCTGCGATCACGACGGAGGCATCGGGCGGACGGCGTTATCTACCTCCGGTCGATTGGGGCGACACTGGCGGGCTTGTGATCGGCATCGTGACGCCGCTTTTTCTGTACACGACCGATGCAGACGGCAATCAGGTCGTGCGCGGCGGCGGAACATTTACGGTGGTTGCGGGCATTTTCTCGATTCTCGCGTTACTCTGCTATCTGGTCTGTTACCGCATGACTACGGAGCGGGTGGCGGTGGAGCGTGAAGTGGACACGGAATCTGTGAGTTTTGCGGCAACGCTTGGTGCGATTGTGAAGAGCCGCGCACTTCTCGGGATGATCGGAGCTGCGGTATTTCTGCTGCTCTCCCAGCTTTTAATCAGCACGATGAACAACTATATCTATCCGGATTACTTTGGGGACGCCCGTGGCATTTCACTGTTCACGCTGCTGTCCACACTGGTGATTCTGCTGGTGGCAGCACCGCTCGGTGTGCCTGTTTCCAGACGATTTGGGAAAAAGGAGGCGTCTGTGGCGGGGATGCTGTTCTCTGGTGTTGTATTTGCAGTCATGTATGTGCTGAAATTACAGAATATGTGGCTGTTTCTGTGGCTCGGGGCAATCGGATATCTCGGGCTTGGCTTTTTTAATACAGTGATCTGGGCGAATATCACGGATGTCATCGATGATCAGGAAGTGCAGACCGGGCACCGGGATGACGGAACCGTCTATGCGGTATATTCGTTTGCCAGAAAGGTCGGACAGGCGCTGGCAGGAGGCATCGGAGGATGGGCGCTGCAGGTGATCGGGTATGAGCCGGCTGCGGCGGCGCAGACGGATGTGGTGCGGCGTGGATTGTACACCACAGCAACGCTGGTGCCTGCGATCGGATTTTTTGTTGTGGCAGCGATTCTGTGGTTTGTGTACCCGCTGGATAAGCGGCGCGTGGAGAAAAACGTGGAGGAACTCAAGAAAAAACATCTGCCCGCTGAGCACTGACTGGTGCGGCGGGCAGATTTTCTCTGCCGGGATTACTCGATTTCGATGACGCTCACCGGGCAGCCGTCAGCGGCTTCCTGCGTGGCATCTTCCTGTTCCGGCGTCGGCTGATGATAGACCTCCGATACATTTTCATCGTTCATCCGGAAGACCTCCGGACATACACTGGCACACAGCCCGCAGCTGATACAGCCTTCGATCACATTTGCTTTCATAGGGCATCCTTTCTGTGAACCTCCCGGGGGAGGTGAATGATGGTTACCTGTTTAGGGTTGCCGGTGTAAACGCGTCATATACGAAAAAGCCGTTAAGAAACCGCTAAGAAATTAAGAAAAAGATGATTTTACAAATACAAGTTTGATATAAAGAATATATGTTACAATAATTAGCAAATGCGGAAAGGATGGTGGGAGAAATGGCGAACAGCAAAGACATAAGTTGGTATGCTGTCTGATGGCGATGGCTCTCCTGCTGTCTTTTTTTTATGTGGTACCGGATCCGGCAGGCAAGGCGGAGCGTGGAAATGCTGCAGCCTGCGTGGCAGACGGGCAGGCTGCTCTGACGGGAGAGATGAGGCACGAAGGTTCCTGGCAGAATATGATGTCTGCACAGACGCTGCTGGAAGCAAGGGACGCAAATCCGGATGCCTGCACAGATACGTTCACGATGATTCATTCCGTGCTGGATGAAGTCGTCATGCGGGAGCAGGCGGGCATGCGCAGCCTGCTGTCCAAACTGCTGGCGGTGGTTGTGTGGGTGATGCTTCTGGTATGCGTTGTCTGCCGGATTCTAAGCCGCCGTTACGGATGTCGCATGATTTACCATTGGGAGAATATCTATTATATACACCAGACAGATGGAAAGAAAGGAGATTGCTTTCTGAATTACTTACATATATAGAAAAACGTAATGACAGGAGGCAGTTTCAGTGAACTATAAAAACCAAATAAGTGACAGAGTAAAGATTTTGCTGATTGATGAGGATGAAAGTATTTTTTATCTGATCCGCAGGGTGCTGCTGCGGAGAACTATAGGCTTTATACTTCCACCAGCGGACGCTCCGGCATGGAGATGAGCACCAGTATCTGCCCGGATCTGATTCTGATGGATACCCAGCTTTCCGATATGGACGGGATTGGTCTGATCCAGTGGTTCAGAGAGTGGACGGATTGTCCGATTCTCGTTGTATCCGGACAGACGGGATATATGGATAAAGTCAATGCCCTGTATGCGGGAGCGGACGACTACATTGTCAAGCCGTTTCATGAGCAGGAGCTTGCGGCGAGAATTTACACCGCGCTGCGCAGAAGGATTCCGGGAGGACAGGGAAGCTTTTATCAGGCAGGAGATCTGAAGATTGATTTTTCAAGACGACAGGTAAGCCTTGCCGGGGAGGAGATTCATTTTTCGCCAGTGGAATACCGGATTCTGGAGTGTCTTGCCCTCAATTCGGGAACTGTGGTGACGTATCAGATGTTGTTAGAGAAGATATGGGGACCGTATGCAAGCAGCGGCAGCCGTATTCTGCGGGTCAATATGACAAATATCCGCAAAGAAGATAGAGAAGATCCCGATGGATCCGACGTACATTACCACGATCCCGCGTGTGGGCTACCGCATGCTTGAGAGTCAGACGGCATCGGTTGTCTGAGCTGAGGTTGAAGCGGAAGCTTTGGATGATGAAGTGCCTTTGCCTTCAAAATAGGAATCATAGATTCCGTAGATAAAACCTCCGATAATGATAAGAATACCGATCACAGAAAAAATGTGTTCAAAGATTGTCATATAAAATCCCCCTTTGGTTTCAGTTGTCATCAAGTATAACAGCCAGGAAAACGGAGGTTGCTTTACAATTTTTCATAGTGTACCAGGAAGAGACTTAACACTTTTTTAGCCAGGCAGGGCAATATTGTATGCTTTTTGAACAAAATGGCTATATTTTGTTAAATAAAGTACTTTTTCGTAGAAATATATGGCAATATTTGTGTTTTTTGCTATAATAAGGGTAATATGTTAAGAAACAGGGAGAAGGTTATCAATATGAAAGGGGAAGAAGCAGGCAAAGCGAAGAAACGCGAATGTTACGATGGCATTTGGAATCCGGGAGAAGATCGTGCTGTGTTTTCTTGTGCCGGTTCTGTTTATGATTGTGCTTGGAATTATTTCCTACCGCAAGGCGGCGGACGGAATGAGCAGTTCCTATCGCGATTCCACGCAGCAGACGATCGAGATGGCGTTGCAGAATATCGATACGAGCAACTCGTTCATCAGTGCAGAGGCATTAAAATACGTGGTGGATTCGGATCTTGGAAAGTATTTTGTGGGGATTTACGACAATGATCCAACGTCCAAGCGGGCGTTGATTGACCAGGTGAAGACAAGAATTCTTGCTTCCCAGGTCGGCAACTCCTATATCAGCAATATCTATATTATTCCTTCCGGCGATCTGCAGATGATCTCGACGAAGAGCAAGGCGCAGAAGGGCATTTACCAAGAGTACATGGATGAGATGGCGGCTGATGGCAAGCTGGGACAGTGGGATGACCATCACAATGCGCTGGATGAGTATCTGAGCATCGACCCGTCCGGATACATTATGGTATATCAGGCAACCGCGCAGAACGGTAAGGCGGTTATCGTAATCGACATCAAGGCGGAGGCAGTCACAGAGTTCATGCAGGGACTGAATCTGGAGACGGAGCATTGTGGGATTCGTGACGGCAGGCGGCAGAGAGCTTGCAGTGAAGCGCAATGCGGGAGACGAACAGGGAACGCCGGTCGAGGGAGAGACGATTTTTGCAGACAAGGATTTTTATCTGCAGGCGAGTGAGACGGACGGCGTAAGCCAGGTGCAGTACAACGGAACAGAGTATCTGTTTTTCCACAGCAAGAGTGAGGATACCGGGGCAACGATGTGTGCACTGGTGCCGTTAAAGGTCATTACCGGACAGGCAGAGTCCATTAAGCAGATCACGATAGCGGGAGTTCTGATCTCCAGTATCATTGCACTTTTGATCGGAACCGCAGTGACAAGCGGAATCCGCAAGAATATGAAGCGTATTTCCGGAAGCCTTGAGGTTGTGGCGGAAGGTAATCTGGCAACGACCGTGTCCGTGAAGGGACGCGACGAGTTCCGCGGACTTGCTGCTGCGGCAAATGACATGATCGCACACAACAAGCAGCTGGTGCAGAAGGTCAGCCAGGCGACGGATAAGCTGGAGGCATCTGCCGGTGAAGTGACGAATGCATCCGGTATTATTCAGGAGTATTCGCAGGATATAGCAAACGCGATCGGTGAGATCAACGAGGGCATGGAGCGGCAGTCCACACATGCGCAGGAGTGCGTGAGCAAGACGGAACGCTTTCCGAGGAGATTCAGGAAGTCAACCGTGTGGCGCGCGAGGTAGAGACGCTTGTGTCTGAGGCGGAGATGATCCGCAAAGGTATGGACCGGATCGAACAGCTGGGACAGCGCGCGAATGAGACGACAGCTGTGACCGCGAAGGTGGAAGAAAGCATCGAAGACTTGAAGCGCGAATCGGAGACGATCAATCAGTTTGTTTCTGTCATTACAGATATTTCGGAGCAGACGAACCTGTTATCGCTCAATGCATCGATTGAGGCGGCAAGAGCCGGAGAGGCAGGACGCGGATTTGCGGTTGTAGCCGAGGAGATCCGTAAGCTTGCAGACAATTCGGCGGAGGCTGCCGGAGAGATCCGCAATAATGTGGAGAATATCAGTGCGCAGACCGGCGTGAGCGTCGAGAGCGCAAAGCAGGCGGGCGAGATGGTTGCACAGCAGACCGAAGCAGTGCGTGAGGTTATCGGTGTATTCCAGGATATGAGCGATGCCATGGATAAGCTGTTTGACGGATTAAAGGAGATTCTTGCCGGAACGGAGCGTGCCGATAAGGAGCGCGAGGATACGCTTGAGGCAGTACATAATATTTCTTCTATCATTGAGGAGACGGCAGCAAGCGCCGAAGTGGTGAAGAAGGTTGCCGCAAGTCTGGAGCAGAATGTAGAGAACTTAAACGGCACGGCGGAGAGCCTGGGAGATAATATGACAGGTCTTAAGACCGAGATCGCCGTATTTAAGACAGAATAGGCGAAGAACATTTAGAGAATATAATAGAAGATAAAAAAGCGGCAGCCAGTCGATCATGAGATCGGCTGGCTGCCGCTTCTTGAACGCAGAGAGAACTGCATTTTATAAAGCAAAATTTGCAGGGTCACACTGCATCAGAACGCGCAATCAGAGGTTCAGGCAGGAAAGATTAAGCAGAAACTGCCGGTGCAGCAGCTCTCTGGAAGTACAGCAGACTGAAAGAGTCAAGCGCAAGCTGATAGACATTCGCATACTGTACATAGTGCCAGTGAAGTTCCGTCTGCCAGTTGTCGAGTGTGATCAGGCGGTCTTCATCCAGATGAAAATCAAACAGATGGCTGCGCAGCTCGTAAAGGGCGGCATAGCGGAACAGGTTGGCGAGCATATGGCATGCCTTATCTGTGTCAGTGATGGCAGGCAGACGCACGCTGCCATAGCGCTTAAGCCCTGCAAACCGGGAGCCGGTTCCGGAAAGGTTCTGGGCGATCTCGGTCTCGAGAAGTGTGCCAAAATCGGTGTTGTAGTAGTTTAAGGTGGCAGCGACCAGGGTATCCGTCAACTGGACAAAGGACGGATGGTGCAGACAGTCATGCTGCTCAAAATACTCGTCCATAAAGTCATAGAGAACAAAAGACTCGCAGCTGAAGTGATATTCCGGACGGTATGCATTTAAAAACTGCGGCAGCAAAACAGCCAGTGCGTCCGTGTGATGCATCAGGCACAGGCAGAGTGCTGCGTAGAAGTTCCGGCAGTCCACGAGCAGGGCATCCAGCGGCAGATTGCCGTCTGCGTAAGGCAGGCTGGCAGCCTCTGGCGCATGATCTTCTATCAGAGAGTTGATAACTGGTGTGGTGGTGCCGAAAGGAACCCTGCAGTCAGCACAATGGCGGCATACAGATAAAACGGTTCAAAACCGTCCGCTGCGATGGAAGGCGAGAAATAGTCGTCTGCAGAGAGATAATCCTCCAGTATCTCAAAGCTGTCCTCGGCCGACGGGCAGGAAACCTGATCTGCGAGGAATTGTGCGAGATCCGGATGCTCTTCTGACACGCAGGATAGAAAACGAAAGAGCGAGTAGGTGAGAACACGCTGTCTGCCGGCAGGCTCCTTCGTGTAGTTTACAAGAAATGCGGGGGGAAATAATTGATCGTTATAAGTTTCCATGAAGAACTCCTTTTCCAAAGTAATCCGTATGTGTGTGCGGACGGATGCCCGCAGCGCATACCGACATCATAGCACATTTTAGAATTAGATGCCATCATGCGTTTTCATTTTCCGTCAGGTGTGTTACAATAACAAGCAGACATAGAAAGCAGACAGAGGGAAAAAGATGCCAAAACAGAATCAAAAGGAAGAGAAAAGAGAAAAGGGGACAGCACAAGCGGTCATCCGTGAGATTTTAAGCTGGGTGATACCGTTTGTAATCGCGCTTGCCGTTGCGATGTTTTTAAAATTATATTATCATCAATGCCGATGTGCCGACCGGGTCGATGGAGAACACCATCATGCCGGGGGATCGTCTGATCGGAAACCGTCTGGCATACCGGAGCAAGTCGCCGGAGCGCGGTGATATTGTCATTTTCCGTTATCCGGACAACGAGGAAGAACTGTATGTGAAGCGTGTGATCGGGCTTCCGGGCGAGACCGTGGATATCGGGACGGATACATTTATATTGACGGAGCGGATACGCCGCTGGACGAGGATTATCTCAAAGAGGACTGGACGGTGGCGACGGGGAATTATCATTTTGAGGTGCCGGAAGACTCTTATCTGATGCTGGGGATAATCGGAATGATTCGTGGGACGCACGATACTGGACGAATCCGTATGTGAGAGAGGATAAGATTCTGGGCAAGGCGGCAGTGATCTACTGGCCGGTGCATGATATTGGAAAGCTTGAGTAGGGGAGAAGCGATCGAGGGGGTAGTTTTATGGTTACATTATTGGCGAAGATATTCATTCAGGAGAAGAACGATCAGGCGAAGATTTCGTGAAGAATATGGTGTGCTGTGCGGTGTGGTAGGTATTCTGTTCAATGTACTGCTCTTTGCGGGAAAATTTCTTGCGGGTACCATCAGCCATTCCATTGCCATCACGGCAGATGCGGTCAACAACCTGTCGGATGCGGGATCTTCGATCGTGACGCTGGCGGGCTTCAAGCTGGCAGGCACAAAGCCGGACCCGGAGCATCCGTTCGGACATGGCAGGATTGAGTATATCTCGGGCTGGTGGTGGCAGCAGCGATTCTTCTGATGGCATATGAATTGATCCGGGATTCGGTGGGCAAAATCGTACATCCGGAGGAGACAGAGTTCTCCGGACTGATTGTTGTGATTCTGGTGTTGTCGATTCTGGTGAAGCTGTATATGTATTTTTACAATCACATGATCGGGAAAAAGCTTGATTCCGCGGCAATGCAGGCAACAGCGATCGACAGCCTGAGTGATACCTGCGCGACAACGGCAGTTCTTGCGGCAACACTGATCGGACATTTTACAGGACTTCACATCGACGGATGGTGCGGTGTGCTGGTTGGTGTATTCATCCTGTATGCGGGGATCAGCGCGGCGAAGGAGACACTCAATCCGCTGTTGGGACAGCCGCCGGCAGAGGATTTGTCATGCAGATCGACCGGATTGTCATGTCGCATCCGGAGATCTGCGGGATCCATGATCTGATCGTGCACGATTACGGTCCGGGGCGCAAGATGGTGACGCTGCATGCGGAAGTGCCGGCAGACGGCGATATTCTGGAAGTACATGATGTGATTGACAACGTGGAGAATGAACTGCGGGAGAAGCTGGGGTGTGAGGCGACGATACATATGGACCCGATTGTGACCTCCGATGAGCACGTCAGTGAACTGAAAGCCGCTGTCGTATCGATCACAAAGGGAATAGATGATGTGATTACGATCCATGATTTTAGGGTAGTCAGCGGTCCGACCCATTCCAACCTGATCTTCGATGTGCTGGTGCCGTTCCAGTTCAAGATGAGCGATGAGGAGCTGGTTGCGGCGATCTGCGGAAGAGTCACGGAATGTCTGGGGATAATTACTACCCGAAGATTAAGGTTGACCATGCCTATGTAAAATAAAACGAAGAAGATTGCGGATGTAAAGGAATTGCCGCAATAAGCAGAGTCCTCTTTGGAGTGATAAGTAATATTACAGGAAGCGCATGATGCAGATTTCGGGTGGAACTGCATATGAAACATTCGTTGGAGAAATGTGTATTTCTTCCAGCCGGATGACTGCATCTGATTCCGTGTCTCTTCCACGTTTGGACTCTCCCGGAGTGCGTCCGACAAGCCACAGACAATGAGCGGACTTTCTAGTGTCCCTAATGGCACCGCTTCACAGACAATATAAAACCGCGCGAACCGAAACTCGTTGGCATCTGCTATTGAAATAGGGCAGATGCCAATTCAGACATCAGGCTTCGCGCGGTTATGTTTTGTTCATTGGTGCCATAGGGACACACAAAGTCCTAATCTGTGGCGACACAGTCCGTAGAGTGCTCAAACTGGAAAGACGGATCATCGCAGATGCAGTCACCGGCTGGTTAGAAATGCCGCATTTTTGAACAGAATGTTCCATAGGCATTCCACCCGAAATCGCAGGGGCATGCTTCTCATAATATTAGTTATCAGGTAAAGAACGGTATGTTTATTGCGGCAGTTCCTTTTAGCATCTAGTTGTTGGAATCTGATGCAGCTTCGGAAGTGACGGCTGAGCTGTCGGTTTTGGAGGTTGTTTCGGAGCTGCCTGTCTCAGAGCCTTCTGTTTCGGTGTTCTTCATCTCGGAACTTTCTGTCTCAGAGTTCTTCGTCTCAGAGCTTTCTGTCTCGGTATTTTCATCTCGGTAGCGGACGTCTGGAATCTCGGTCGGATCTTCCGTCTCGGAACAATATCCGGATCCTCGTAGACAACCTCGCCGGTACCGGCACGGAGAAGAAGGCTCTTGGAACCGAGGATATTTACGGTAATGGTATCGCCGTTCTGCACATTGTCCAAGCTGGTCGTAATCAGGTTCGATGTCAGGAATGTGGTAGGAACTTTATTGCCGTTCACGAAAATCTTCGTATTCTTGGTAAAGTTCGCACCGTACACCGTCAAGGTATTGTTGCTTGTATTCTTGCGGACAGAGGAGACGGTAACGTCCTCCACATCCATCACAAGGTCGGATGCAGGGTAGCGGTCCTCTCCGCCGTAGGTGTAGCGTTTGCCGTTACAGCAGATCGTACTGCAGATCCTCCAGACCGGAAAGATAGGTCTCGGAAGCGGTCTGTGTCTGATGATAACGGAACATGGTTCCCTCATGAATACCTGCCTGATCGGTAATGTGCGCGAGAAGCTGGTAAGCGGTCAGATCAGCATCTTTTTTTGCAAGCCCCATGTTGTTCCAGGTGATGTACTTGGTCTTGAAAATATCACCGGACTTCATATCCGCATCGGTGAGTCCCATCGTTGGAAGATGATCGCCGAAGAACACGATGATGGTGTCCTCTCCGCGGCGGTCAACCGCTGTGATCAGATCTCCGATGAAGTCATCCACTTCATGAATCATGTTGACATAATATTCCCACTGGTTGTTGGAAGCCTCATCTGCGGCGCCGGAAACAAGAATATCCGGATTTTCCAGAAGCTTCTCGGTCGGGTAATCGCCGTGACCTTCCACGGTAATGGTATATACGAAATCGGACTGGTTTTCCGTCGCGTTCATAGCTTTTACAGTTTCCTGTACCAGCACATCATCGGTCGGCCAGTTGCCATTCGGCGTGTACTGGGAGATGTTCATGCACCCCTTGCTGGTAAAGGTATCGAATCCCATCATGGAAAAAGCATTGTTGCGGCTGTAGAAAGTAGCGGTATTGTTATGTACGACATGCGTACCATAACCGATCTGGGAGAGATCATCGGCAATACTTTCGCAGTCCGTCTGTTTTAAGATCGTCTTGTAAGGATACTCACCGGTACCGAAATACTGCATGCTCATTCCGGTCAGAACCTCGAACTCCGTATTGGCGGTACCTGCACCCACGACCGGTACGGTAAGGTAACCGGTGGAATAGTTTGCCTCAAGGTTGTGGAAATTCGGAATCGGATCTTCGGACATATTTAAAAAGTTTACTTCGTAAGGATCACAGAAGGACTCCAGTAAAACACAGATAATATTTGGCTCGCTGCCTGTGGAAACAGTGGTCGGGCTGCTGGCGGAATCAACAAGGGTGTTGATCGCATCAACGGTTTCCTCGGAATAATCCTCCGGTTTATCCATGCCTCTTCCGACAACACTGGTGGAAAAACCGTACACAAAACCGTAATCAGAGTAGCCCTGCGCAATATTTGCAAAATAGGAAGCAAGAATGTTGGAACTCTGTGCTGCCTGTGTGGTAATCGGAAGACCGATTAAAATCAGAGCGGCAATGGAGACCGGACCAAGCACGGTATGGCGTTTTCCCTGATAACGGGGTCCCTTTGCAAAGAGAAGACCAAGAATGACAAAGAAGGCAACCACAACGGACACGACCATGGTTGCTTCCTCCGTGTAAAATAGTTGGTGTTCTGCATTGCGAACAGATCCGGCAGACATTTTAAGTCTGTGTAGCTGAACGGTGTGACACGGTTTGACAGAATCAGACCGTTGACGGTTCCAAGGAAAATCCACAAACCGCTGATTAAGATACGCATCTGTGTACGATATTTTGTCAGATAGACAAGGGATAGAGATGCAAAGATAATCAGCGCATTATATAAGAATGCAAGCGTGTGATTGCTGATGAAAGTTATAGCGCTCACAAAGTCCCGTCTGGAAATCGTCTCCACGGCAAGAATTAACAGACAGGCTAATAAAAAGTGGAAAATAAGAGAATACTTATTAAGGAAAGCAATCCGTTTATAGTATTTTTCACTGTGTGGCTTCTTCTGCGGAAGAATGCTCTTCAGAGATTGAAGCTTACTGGAAAGCGGTGCAAGCTTTTTCTTTTAGAATGTTAAATAATTTTTTCATAGAACCCTCCCAAAATGACTGTAGGCGGTGTGAAACACCGATACGCTCACGCGTGCAATATATGTGGGCAGCCGGGCTGCCGATTCTCAGTGTAAAACTCCTGTAAAGGAAGTGAAGCTAAATTTCGATACTAAGAGAATATAGCGCTAATTGCATCAAAAATCAATCGGGAAGATGAATAAAAAAGGTTTAAGATTTCCTGGATTTCTATAAAATATGAATAAAAAATGAACAAACTATGTCCAAATGAAAAATGTATCACTTTACAAACTTGTCGATCGCATCATTTAAGTCCCGGATGACCTGCTCATCCCCGGTTTCGACGGCGTCGACCAGGCAGTGGCTGATGTGATCCTCTAAAATGATTTTACCGATATTGTTGATGGCGGAACGCACCGCCGCAATCTGAACAAGCACTTCGCTGCAGTCCCTGTCGTCTTCGATCATCGTGCGGACGGCCTCCATATGTCCGATCGCACGGTTCATGCGGTTTAAGACCGCCTTGGTATTCTCGTGGTGATGCGGATGTGTGTGAGTGGAGCCGTGGGCATGAGTATGAACGGAGCCGCTGGCATGAGTATGAACGGTGTCGTCAGCATGCGTGTGAGTGGAGCCGTCGGCGTGTGCATGGGTGATGCCGTCAACGTGCGTATGAGTGATGCCGTCGGCGTGTATATGTGTATTTGCTGTGGAAGTCTTCTGTGTTTTCATGGGATTCCTCCGATTCGCTGCATTTCATTCAGTGTATCATATTCTCCCGAAAAAAAACAGGTTGTCTTTTCTGTACAATGCTTATATAATAAGGAAAGAATTTGGCAGACAAGGGGGTATATCGGGGATATACCCCTTATTTTACAAGCGCAAAGGAAGGAATAGAAAAGGATGAATTTACTCGACATCATAGGACCTGTGATGGTAGGACCGTCAAGTTCACATACAGCGGGAGCTGTGAAGATTGGCAGAGTCAGCAGAAAGCTTTTAGCGGAGGAGATTGCGGACGCAAAAATATATTTTCATGGCTCTTTTTTGGCAACGGGCAAGGGACACGGTACGGATAAGGCGATCCTGGCAGGACTGCTCGGGATGCAGGTGGATGATCCGAGAATCCCGGAGAGCTTTACGATGGCAAAGGAGTCTGGGATGAGTTTTACACTGGAGGGGATTGATCTTGGAGATGTACATCCCAACTCGGTCAAGATGAATCTGACCGGAAAATCCGGCCGTACGCTGGAAGTCATTGCGGCGTCGGTAGGAGGCGGACAGATCCGGATCTGCGAGCTGGACGGGCTGACAGCGAATTTCAGCGGGGATTATCCGACCTTGATCGTGCACAACATCGACCAGCCAGGGCATGTGGCTGAGGTGACTTCGATGCTGGCGCACAAGTCGGTAAATATTGCTACGATGCAGCTTTACCGCGAGAGCCGGGGCACCAGGGCGGTCATGGTCATCGAGTGCGACAGAGAGGTGCCGGGAGAGGCAATCAGTGGCTGGAGCATCTGGAGGGAATTTTAAAGGTTACCTACTTAAGCATGCTGGAAGCATAGATACATCAGATGGGCAGAAAGATGCAGCGTATGTGACGGGAAGACGGTGTGAACCGTCTGGATGATAGAAAAACAGAGGGAGGATGACAATGTACCGATCATTGGAGGAACTGTGCCGGATGGAGAGAGAGACCGGGAAGCCTTTTTGGAAAATTGTGCAGGAGGATGACTGCGTGGAGCAGGGCATCAGCGCAGAGTCGTTTGCACAGATGCGCGGATGTACCAGGCAATGCAGTATGCAGATGCACATTACGATGAGACGTTAAAGTAAGCAAGTGGACTGGTCGGAACAGAGGGAACTAAGATGAAGCGGGCGCGGGAGGCGGGAACGCTGCTCTGCGGAGACTTTATCGGAAAAGTGATGGAAAAAGCGCTGAAGACCAGCGAGTCCAATGCCTGCATGAAGCGGATCGTGGCGGCACCGACCGCAGGCTCCTGCGGTGTGGTACCGGCAGTGTTTTTGAGTGTGCAGGAGGAGCGCGGTTTTTCTGAGGAGCGCATGGTGGAAGCCCTGTATGTGGCAGCCGGAATCGGCGGCGTGATTGCAAACCGGGCGTTTCTGGCAGGCGCGGCAGGCGGCTGTCAGGCGGAGATCGGTTCGGCTTCCGCGATGGCGGCAGGTGGTGTGGCGTATCTTCTGGGCGGCGGTGCGGATGAGATTGCCAATGCAGCGGCGCTGGCGCTTAAGAATCTGCTTGGACTGGCATGCGATCCGGTGGCGGGACTTGTAGAAGTTCCGTGTGTGAAGCGCAATGTCATGGGAGCCGTGAATGCCATGACTTCTGCAGATATGACGATGGCGGGGATCTTCAGTAAGATTCCGCCGGATGAAGTGATTGACGCGATGCGCAGTATCGGGCGCAGCATGAATGAGGATATCCGTGAGACCGGAAAAGGAGGGCTTGCGGGGACACCGACCGGAGTAGAGATCCGCGACCGGATGGCTGGAACCCTGTAGACAACCGGTTAGTGCCGGAGGACGGCTGACAGATGGGAAGTGGAATGGTAACAGGATTGACAGGATCTGAAGGGGAAGAATCATCCTGTTCCAGAATGGAAGCAGGCGTGGAGAATCGTTGGAGCAAAATACGTTGAATTTCTTGCATGCCGCTTGACATTATATTCCGTGTCTTTGCCACGTTTGGACAATCCACAGGAGGTGTCCGGCAAACCGCAGACAATGGGCGGACTTTCTGGTGTCCCTAAGGGCACCGCTTCACAACAATATAAAACCGCGCGAACCGAAACTCGTTGGCATCTGCTGTGAAAATAAGGCAGATGCCAATTCGCTATCGGCTTCGCGCGGTTATGTTCTGTTCAGCGGTGCCCATAAGGACACACAAAAGTCCTTGTCTGCAGGTTGCGAACACCTTCTGCGGAGTGTTCCAAACTTGGAAAGACATGGATCATCGAAGATGTCAAAAGCGGCATGCTTAGAAATTCCGTATTTGGCGATTGGATTCTCCGCCTGCTTCATCTGGAACATGGTGTTCTTCTGGCCAGATAGTGAAACTATATGCAACATTCCACGTCCCGTCCGTCAGTCGTCCTCCGGTACTAGCGGTTGCTTCTTCTCCAGATGTGCATCTGCTCCGCCTCTTTGATGAGGTCGTCGCGGAAATCAGGATGCGCGATCGAGATCAGAGCCTCGGCTCTCTGCCAGGTAGACAGACCCTTTAAGTTCACCTTGCCGTATTCGGTTACAACATAGTGTGTATTCGGTCTTGCGTCGGTAACGATGGAACCGTTTGCCAGCGTCGGGCGGATACGGGACTGCACCCTGACCGTCCTTGGTCTTGAAGGTAGAGGATAAGCAGATAAAGCTCTTGCCGCCCTTGGACAGATAAGCTCGAGCACGAAGTCAAGCTGTCCGCCTGCGACGCTGATCTGCTTGATGCCTGCAGACTCTGCATTTACCTGACCATAGAGATCAATATCCACGGCATTGTTGATGGAAATAAAGTTATCCAGTGCGGAGATCGAGCGGATGTCGTTCGTGTAGTCGACCGGAGCGCTCATCAGTTCCGGGTTGTCGTCCAGATAATCGTACATTTTCTTGGTGCCGGCGCCGAACGCATAGGTCTGGCGGTAACGGTCGATATTCTTTTGGAACCGTTGATCTTACCTGCCTTTGCAATATCGACAAATGCATCCACATACATCTCAGTGTGAACGCCGAGATCTTTCAAGTCGGACTCTGCAATCAGGGAACCGACAGCGTTTGGCATGCCGCCGATACCGAGCTGTAAGCAGGCACCGTCTGGAATCTCATCGACGATCAGCTTTGCGACAGCCTTATCCACATCCCTAGCAGGACCGCCTGCACCCAGTTCACCGATTGGCGGGTTGGAGCCTTCCATGATGTAGGTGACATCGGAAATGTGGATGCCACACTCGGTACCGCCGAGGCAGCGTGGCATATTTTCATTGACTTCTACGACGATGTGCTTTGCGCGCTCGCACATTGCACCCAGATGTGAGGCACTCGGACCGAAGTTAAAGTAGCCGTGCGCATCCATCGGAGCAACCTGGAACATGGCAACGTCATCCGGGCAGTCAAGCTCGCGGTAGTAGCGCGGCAGCTCGGAGTAGCGGATCGGACAGTAGTAAGCCACGCCTCTGTTTATCATCTTGCGCTCGATACCGGACATATGCCAGGAGTTCCAGCAGAAATGCTCGCCTGCATCCTCACGTGCAAAACAGCCAGCGGCTTCATCAGGATACCGCCGCGCAGCTTGACGTCTGTCAGTTCGTCGGTGCGCTTTGCGAGAGCCTGATCCAGTGCGTCAACGGTGTTGGTGCACCAGCCGTAATCTACCCAGTCTCCGGATTTGATGAGCTTTACCGCCTCATCTGCGGAGACAAGCTTCTGTTTGTATTCTTCACGAAAATCCATCTCAAATACCTCCCACACAAAAGATTGTTAAAATTTTACCATAGTTTCATCCTATCACTTTATGTTGTATTTTACAAGCCCTGCCGGGCGTATTTCCGGAGATTTGTAAGATCAAGTCTCCTCCGGCATCCGCCAGTCTCTGGAAGCCTCCCGGTATTTGTCGAGCATCATTTCGTACTGGATGGTAAGCGCTGTGTCGGAAGGAATTTTGGCTTCCTCCCCGGCGAGGAGCGTCTCGTAACATTCGACAAGACCGAGCAGCGGAAGATCCCCGCTTGTGTGAACGTCCAGGATGCTTTCCGTCTCATAGGCGGCATTGTAGAACCAGAGAACCGCTTCCGCGTAGTCGCTGTCCCACAAAATAGGTTCCCAGTTCGTAGCAGATTTCTGCGCACGGTGTGGTGAGCATGTCCTTCATGGTCAGCTTGAAAAATTCGTTCTTGTTATCCTCCATGCGGTAAATCCGGGCTAGGACGCAGGCAGCTTCCTTTCGGGCATCATCTGCCGGGTCATTTGTCGAAATGAGCTGGAAGATCGGTTTTGCATCAGTAAAATCCTTTTTGTCGCCCGTTTTTAAAGCTCTTTGGCATACATGGTGCGGATTTTGGGGAAAATTGTCCATCGTGTTCAAACGCTTTGATGAAGATGGAGAAGTCGCGCTTGCTGTGCAGGGACTGCGGACAGTGCAGAATCTCCACATCGCTGTCAAAAGTGACCGGCGTTAAGCGGACGGTCTCGTGAATCGGATCGATCCAGGTAAACGTGCGCAGTCTGCGGAACAGCTTTGGCCGGTATTCCTTTTTGCATTCAAGACGGTATCGAACGTGCCCTGCGTCACATATTTCATCTGTACAATCTCGATCTCAGGCAGAAGGGCACCTTTAAGACGGAAAACGCTCGCGGTTTGCGTCGTCAAAATTTCATCGGCGTCGGCGGTGTAGATATATTCCATCGTTGCTTTGGAAAAGGAAAAATTGCGTGCGGCGGAAAAGTCGCTGGTCCATTTGAAATCGTAGATCCGCGAGGTGTACTGTGCGGCAATTTCTTTCGTGTTGTCGGTGGAGCAGGTGTCTACAATGATGATCTCGTCCATGAGATCGGCGATGCTGTCCAGACAGCGCGCCAGCACTGCGGACTCATTTTTACAATCATACATAAACTGATAGTTGCCATAGTTTCTCCTTTGTGGAGGCAGTGACATGCCGCTGCCCCGTGCGTGATAACTTCTATCCTAAGTATAACGCAGCGGGGGATGGCAGGCAAACAGGAAAATAAATTGTCGTGGCAAGATGGAAGGTTCTGTGCTAAAATGAGCGGTGGTTATGTCTGCAGGGCGGACGGAAGGACAGATGGAAACGGAGTATACAGATAAATGAGACAAAAGAACAATTTATGCAGAAGACGATCGTCGTGTGGCTGGGAGCACTGATCTGCTGCACGCTGTGGGAAGTGCGTATCCTGCATCAAGATCGGATACGGGATGTTTGCGGTCGGGGCGGAGGATGTCGCATCGCAGATTCTGTTTGCAGGATGCCGGTTTTCGCTCGCGGGCGTGCTTTCCATTCTGCTCGGGAGCGCAGCGGGCAAAAAGATATTGATTCCGAGGAGAACATCATGGGGAAAAGTGCTGATTCTCTGCATGATGCAGACGGTACTGCAATATCTGTTTTTCTACATCGGACGACCAGGAGTAAAGGCGTCGATCATCGAGGTGTGAATGTGTTTTGTGCCATCCTTGTGGCAAGTCTTCTGTTTCACCAGGAGACATTGAATGGAAGAAAAATCATCGGAAGCATCATCGGATTTGCGGGAGTAGTTCTCGTGAATCTGACAGGAGGTGGTGTGGATCTTGGTTTTTCGTTTCTGGGAGAGGGATTTATTTTTCTGTCGGCAGTCGCATATGCTTTTCCTCTGCCTGTATGAAGATTTTCAAAGGACGAAATCAGTTGCCTTAAGTGGCTGGCAGTTTCTGATCGGCGGTCTTATTATGATGCTCTGCGGCTATGCGGCGGGCGGAAGACTGACCGTATGGACGGGAAAAGGTGTCTTGCTGCTGCTGTACATGGCGATGATTTCTGCGGTGGCTTATTCGCTGTGGAGCATTTTGTTAAAATATAACCCGGTGTCAAAGGTTGCAGTCTTCGGGTTTATGAATCCGGTGTGTGGTGTGATCCTGTCTGCAGTTCTGCTCGGAGAGACAGGCAGCTTAAGTGTGATGTCGGTGGCGGCGCTGGTGCTGGTATGTATGGGAATTTATATTGTAAACCGACCGGAAAGACAGAATAAAAAGGAGGAACCTATGAGCGCGATTGTTACATTAAAAAAAGGTGAGGGAAGAACCATCAAAGCCGGAGGAATGTGGGTGTTTGACAATGAGATCGACACGGTGACCGGAACATTTGAGAACGGCGAAGTGGTGCTGGTACACGATTTTGACGGTTATCCGATGGGAAGAGGTTTTATCAACGTCAATTCCAAGATCCGTGTCCGGATGCTGACGAGAAAGATCGATCAGGAGATCGACCGTGCATTTTTGCGGATGCGCGTGCAGAATGCGTGGGATTACCGCAAGACGACAGTGGATACCTCTTCCTGCCGCGTGATTTTCGGGAGGCGGATTTCCTGCCGGGACTGGTTGTAGATAAATATGAGGACGTGTTGGTCGTGGAGTGCCTGGCGCTCGGAATGGAGCAGTTCAAGGAGACGATCGTGGAACTTTTAAAGGAGACGCTGGTGAAGGATGGCATCTGCATCCGCGGTGTTTATGAGAGAAGTGACGCGAACGAGCGCACCAAGGAGGGACTGCCGAAGGTAAAGGGATTTATCGGCGGGGAGTTCGACACGAACGTGGAGATTGTGGAGAATGGCGTTCATTATATGGTAGACGTTGTGAACGGACAGAAGACCGGATTTTTCCTGGATCAGAAGTATAATCGTCTTGCCATGCAGCGGATCTGTAAAGGGAAAAAGGTTCTGGACTGTTTTACCCACATGGGAACGTTTGCCTTAAATGCAGGAATTGCGGGCGCCGCAGAAGTCACGGGTCTTGATATTTCCGGGTATGCCGTGGAGCAGGCGCGGGAGAATGCGCGCCGGAACGGACTGGAGGACACGGTGCAGTTCCGCTGTGCCAATGTGCTGGATGAACTGCCGAAGCTGGCACAGAGCGGCGAGCAGTACGACGTCGTGATTCTTGATCCGCCGGCATTCACGAAGTCGCGTCAGGCGACGAAAAATGCAATTAAAGGTTACCGTGAGATTAACATGAAAGGCCTAAAGCTTGTGAAGGACGGCGGCTATCTTGCCACCTGTTCGTGTTCACACTTTATGACACAGGAGCTTTTGGAGAAGACCGTGAAAGAAGCAGCAAAGGCGACGCACAGGAGACTCCGGCAGGTAGAATTCAGAATGCAGGCACCGGATCATCCGATTCTCTGGGCAAATTCGGCGAATGTGCCAGAGAGCTATTATCTGAAGTTTTTTATCTTCCAGGTGGTAGACGAACGCTAAGCGTTCGTGATGAAAAGTAAGCGGCTGAAAGTGGCGGAAATGCTTGATTTACAAGGGCTGGAAGGTATTTAGTGATTAGCTTGCAAACTTTGTAAAGTATCGCAAAATATCGTATCACAGTGGTATAAAGTGGTAAGAAAAATGTTAAGTCTGAGTGGTAAGCACCTGAAATGTAATGAATGGTAACTATGAAATGATAATGATATCGGAGAAGGTTATACGTTCGCTCTTCATAATACGGAAATTTCTAGTATAGATGTAGCGTTTTGTGGTATACTATAGAAGAACAAATACCTTTCTGCGAAAGGGAAAGGAGAAAGGATACGCGTATGACAGTTGATAGAAGAGTAAGCAGTATTGAATCCAGTTTCAAAATGGAAGGCATGCCATTTGATGCAGAATGTCGTCAAAGAGTAAGAAATGTCTTGGTCAAGAAGGTTTCTGCGGCAGATGCAATTTCAGAATTAAATAAGAAATACAGAGTATCCAAGAAGCAGGTTGAAGGATCAAGAGTATGATTATTTCTATGATGATGAACAGGATGCTAAGTACTGTTATCCGGGCACAAATGTATTAAAGAATAAACTGGATATAAAAGATTTAGATACATTGCACGAGGCTGAAAGAGACTATTCGGCAGTACGTCAGGCAGAACTTGTAGGTCAAGGCGTTACCGGGGATTTCTCTTTTAAGCATCTTTGCTCTATACATAAGCATTTATTCAGTGATGTATATTCTTGGGCGGGCAAGACGAGAACGGTTGATATTTCCAAAGGAACCGTTTTCTGTTTGGTGCAGTTTATCGAAAGCCAGTTTGATGATTTGTATTGTAAGCTGAAAAAGGAAAATTTCTTAGCTGACATAACCGATAAGGAAGAAATGAGCGAGAGACTAGCCTATTATCTGGGTGAGATTAATATGATCCATCCGTTTAGAGAAGGTAATGTAACATTGGGACACCAACTAAAAGTCGCATAACAGCAACAAACGACTTTTTACAATCTTTACAATAAAATTGAATAACATATAGATTAGAGAATACCTATAAAACGGTATTCTTTTTTTGTTAAAAGACGTTCAAAATTGAGCGTCTATTTTTTTACCCAAAAACAAAATGAAAGGAGCATTTAGAATTATGAAAAAGATATTAAAACGATTGTGTACGGGCTTCCTTGCCTTTGAGACTGCCGTTACTGCTTTACCGAGTACGGCATTTTATGCGTCTGATACACAGTATTGGACGGAAAGTGATGAGCGTGTCGGTATCGTTGAAAAGTAATGAATGACGGTTCGATTGGTTCTACATTCAATGAGGGACACATGAAAGTTGAGGGCGAGGACGCTTATTGTATTGACATCAACACCGATTTTAAAAATGGATATAAGACCAGAGCTGACGCTAGTTCACGTATGAGTGCCGACCAGATAGCCGACGTTGCGTTATCTATTGAATATGTGAAGCAGTACGCAAACACAAGGACATTGAGGACGACAGACAGACGGTGCTTATCACAGAGCGTATCATCAAAATTCATACGACGGCTACGGACAAAGAAAAAAAGAGATTGAAGCTGGAAAAGATGTAACTATCGTTGATACGGTCAAGTTAGAGGGCTTAGAAGTCGGCACGAAGTATCAGCTTGTGGGCTGGCAGATGTTAAAAGAAGAAAATGCAGAGCTTATCATCAATGATAAAAAAGTTGAAAATGACTACACATTTACGTCTGACAGTGAAACTATGGAAGTGAAAATCGAGTTTACTTTGACGCTTCCACTCTTGGCGGTAAACAACTTGTAACTTTGAGGAATTATACGATTTAAGTAATCCAGATAAACCTATCAAAGTTACTGAACATAAGGACATTGAGGACGACGGACAGACGGTTACTATTAAAGAAGTACCAGAAACGCCTACCCAGAAGAACCAGAGAAGCCAACTACACAGATACACCAACAAAACAGACAGTCCAAAAACGGGCGACAATACAAATATCCTTGCCTTGCGATTATGATGTTTGTTTCTGCTGGCGGTTTAGCTGGTACATACTTCTTCAAACGCCGTAAGATGAAAAAATCATAAGGCGGTAACGATATGAAGAAAGAAAATCACGTTCTCCGCCGTAGCTTAGATAGGCAGACTATATCTTATTCTGGCTTGTCTACCGACAACCTGCAAGAACACGGATAGTCAAGGGTGCGTTAGCATTTATTTACCCTTTACTATCTGGGGGATTGCTGGTATCTCATTAACTGCCAGAATAAACAACAATCAAATTCAAGGAAAGAAACGAGGTAAAACACTATGGAATTAAAATATATCGTGCCGAACGTGGCACAGACTTTTGGAAACTTGGAATTTGCTGGGGAAAATAAAGTAGAACAGCAACGTATCAACGGACGCTACACTCCCGTATCAAGAAGCTACAACTTGTATTCGGATATTCAAAGAGCCGACGATATTATCGTTGTGCTTCCTGCAAAGGCTGGCGAGAAAAACTTTAAACCAGAACAGCGTGTCAAACTTATCAATCCAAAGATTACCGCAGAGGGCTACAACGTCAAGGGACGTGGATTTACAAACTACATTTTAATGGCTGATGATATGTTACCAGCAGAAAGTAAATAAGGGGGGGTATTCGATTATGAGATTAGCAAATGGAATTGTATTAGATAACGAGAAAACTTTTGGAGTATTGAAATTCTCTGCACTTCCGACATGAGGTGCGTGTAGAGAATGAGGACGGACGACAAGCGAGGAAACCGCTGTCAAAACCTATGATTTGAAATGTAGTGTGCAGGAACGCATGATACAAGTATCAATCTCTGCTGATGTTCCCGTAAAGGATTTTCCTTACAATGCAGAAGTCGAGCTTGTCAATCCCGTAGCTGATACGGTGGCAAATGCCAACTTTAGAGGGACTACGATTGATGGGTACATCAAGGCAGATGATATTGTTTTGAAGAACAAAGGCGGTCAAGCTGGCAATCCACAGAACAATGCTCCGCAGGGACAGCAGAAAAAGTAAGCTGGTAAACTAGATTTTCATTGTAGCGATTATATGAAATTGTTATAATGTGAATATGTTAAAAGTACGATTTATAGTCAAGAATATTTGAATATTTTGCAAAAAAACACGATTGCAACTGTCAGTTGACATATTTCCATTCCTAAATGGTGGCTAGTGCAACTGCCAATATTGCCTACAATAACCATGAAGAAAGGAGTGCTGAAAATGAATATGTCAGACAGAATACAATATTTAAGAAAAACAAAAGGGAATATCACAAGAGGAACTTGCTGATAAGGTTGGTGTTTCAAGACAAGCTGTTTCTAAATGGGAAAGTGAGCAAAGTACACCAGATTTAGAAAAAGTAATTATAATGAGCGACTTTTTTGGAGTAACTACTGATTACATTCTAAAAGGCATTGAGCCAGTTACTGATAAGGAACAAAAGTAAAGAGATTGCAAGCAAAATACTTTATATCTCATCAACAGCTTTTGTTGCTATTGGGTTACTCTGTGCTTTTGGTGGGTGGTATGAATTACAAACAATGGAAGCTGTTGCAGGTTCAATGATTATTCAAGCGGTAGGAATTGTTGGGTATTTTATTGCAAGAATATTATCAGAAGAAAAAGCAACATTTTATGTAAGTTGGTTTAATATAATTGGGATTACTTTTATGCCTATTTCTATGATTACGGGATATATTTCTATCCTTGTTTTCAAACAAGGCTGGGTAGCACCTTATCCAAATGGAATATTTCATACTTTAACTTTCATATTACTATTCTTCGTGGTTTTAGTTGCAAGTTATGCTATTCTAAAAAAGCGAGCAAAATAAATTTATGTTCATTAAGCGGTTAGTCATTATGATTGACCGCTTTTTCCATACCCAGAAAGGAGTGATTGATTTATGAGAATGATGTTAAATAGAGGACACCGTATCAGAGCCAGCGACAAGACACTTGTTTACCGCTTCTGTGCAGGTACGCTTCTGTTTCTGTTCTTAGCGGTACTACTGCTTTTGAACATGGGACAGCTCATGCGTACCGATTGGGAGCATTTCAGCTTATTGAAGAACGGCTTGACGCTTTTCCCTTACAACTTCATAACCATACTGATAGCGACGGGTATATGTGTACTTGTCGCTTTTCTGTATTACCGCTTCTGCTATGACAGTTTCAAGAAGCTGTTGCACCGTCAAAAGCTGGCACGCATAGCCAATACGTACTTATGTACTGGCGTACACGAGCAGAACTGTCTGGCATAGAAAGCAATATCAGCAGGCGAGCCATTAACAATGAATAAAGCTACAGAATAAGGGAAGGACTGCCGGATGTGGTATTTCACAGTCTTCGTCATACGAGTGAGTATACTTGTCTGAGGAGTTTCATCAGCTGGCGGTCCAGAAGAAAGACTCATAATCTTCTTCATAAAATGTGCTCCCTTTCATTCATACAACGTAAAAGACTAACGAACATATTTAATGAAACATCGGAACCATCTTCTTTTTGTTGTTTACCTATAATAACGATTGGAGTAGTCGATTATAGACACTGCAATCAAAAAAATCTGAAAATATATTTATCAACATTACATAAAAGTGTGTAGATGCACATAAAATGGGAATACATATTGAAATTCACGTCGTTCTGTGATAGAATCTCATTACTAAAAAGTGTGCAGATGCACGGAAAGGGGGAGCGTAACGATGGAGATTAAAAGAGACGCTTACCTACAGCAGTTGACCCTGCGAAAAGATAACGGAATGATAAAGGTGATTACTGGCATTCGTAGATGTGGCAAGTCCTTTTTGCTGTTTACCATCTTTAAGAGATACCTACTGGAGAACGGCATTGATGTTGACCATATTATTGAAATTGCATTGGATGGTATTGAGAACGAGGAATTAAGAGATCCCAAGGTATGCTTCAAGTACATCAAGGATGCCATGAAAGACGACGGGAAGTATTATCTTCTTCTGGATGAAGTGCAGTTCATGTCACGATTCGAAGAAGTGCTGAACAGCCTGCTCCGCATGAGCAATATTGATGTGTATGTCACCGGAAGTAATTCCAAGTTCCTGTCCAGCGACATTGTGACTGAGTTCCGTGGCAGAGGTGATGAAGTCAGAATTTATCCCTCTCTCCTTTGCAGAGTTTTATTCTGTCTATGACGGCGATTATGATGATGCCTGGGATGACTACATGATCTACGGAGGATTGCCGCAGATTGTAAGTTTCCAGAGCGAACGACAGAAAGCGGACTATCTGAAGAACATCTTTGCAAATGTATATCTGAAGGATGTTATTGAAAGAAATAAACTTCAAAGCGTAGATGAAATTGGTATTTTGGTTGATGTGCTTGCTTCTGCAATCGGCGCACCGACCAACCCTTCCAAGATTGCCAATACCTTCGCCAGTGAGCGCCAGATGAGTTATACCAACAAAACCATCTCCAATCATATCGACCATTTGGCAGATGCCTTTTTGATTTCCAAGGCCAGTCGGTACGATATTAAAGGAAGAAAGTATATTGGTGCAAATGAAATACTATTTTACGGATCTGGGACTGAGAAATGCACGTCTGAATTTCAGGCAGCAGGAGCCTACTCATATCATGGAGAACATTGTTTATAACGAGTTGTTGATCCGTGGCTACAATGTTGATGTGGGTGTCGTGGATATCTTCGATAAGGATAAAGAGGGCAAACGTGTTCGCAAGCAGCTGGAGGTTGACTTTGTGGTGAATCAAGGCAACCAGAGATACTATATTCAGGTTGCATATGACATGACTTCGGAAGAAAAACAGACTCAGGAGTTTAATTCTCTGCGTAATATCCCAGACTCTTTTAAGAAGATCGTCATTGTAAATGGCAGTAAGAAAGCCTTGGCGAAATGATGAAGGTTTTGTCATCATGGGAATGAAGTATTTCCTGCTGAATGCGAATAGTCTGGAATTTTAATGGATGAAGGAAGTAAAAGACCAGATGCAGCCGCTGATTTTGAGCAGCGTATTTCATTATGAATTCGTATTTATTCATCCCTTTACAGATGGCAATGACAGGATGGCAAGGCTGTGGCATACAGCTATTTTGGCCAAATGGAATCCTATTTTTGAAAGTGGCACACCGCATTCTCATTACTTTAGTGATGAGTTAGGTGTGCCAATTTTTTTGCAAATCTGTGCGATAAAATGTAGATCTTGTGTGTATTGGTTGCAGAACAAGAGAAAAGAAAGGACGAAATGTCCGGTAAAAAATCAATGATTGCAATTGCCCTTCTCTTAGCCATCTCTATTTTAGCCCTGCTTTTCGTTTCCGGAAATATTCATATGGAGAGTGAACAAAAGGATGCATTAAAAATCACATTTCTGAAAGTTGGAAAAGTAGACGCTATCATTGCCCAGACTCAAGAAAAAACGATGGTAATTGATGCCGGTGAAGAAGATGATGGAGAGGAAGTTGTTTCCTTCTTAACCAATCAAGGAGTTTTCAAGGTGGATGTTCTGATTATTACCCATTATGACCAAGATCATGTAGGCGGAGCAGATACTTTGGTGGAGTCGTTGGATGTAGCGCAGGTTTTCCTTCCTGACTATGAGGGAAACCATATCGAATATCTGGATTTTATGACATCCTTAGATGAAAAAAATATAAAGCCGCAGTTATTGACGGAACCGATTGAATTTCAATTTGGAGATTGAGAACCAAAAATCAAATGCCACAGAGTAAAGAATAATTACCATACTTTGTGGCATTGATTGTCGCTTTGAACGGTTCAAATTTTGTTGGTCTGAGTGGTGCTGCATTAACAAGTACCAGCCTTGCATATCTTGGCGGTGGCGCGATCGCTGTTGGTGATCATGTTCAAATCAGTATCACATACAAGCTGAAGATCAACGGCGGTGATATGAAGTCTGTTCAGGGAGACTCCGGTCAAGCACAGGTCAAAATGGTTGCGGATGTGTATTCCCATATCATCGACGATGACCGCAGACTGCACGTAGAACGCCTGGAAGCCGCTTTCTAGTCCGGAAGGACAGCAACCCCGGAACCGGCACAACTGGTGCCAGAGGCCGCACAGGACGGCGATGCGGCACTTTTGATGAGACTCCTGCAAAATCCAGAAATGAGCGCACTCCTGAAAACGCTGGCAAAGAACCTATAATGAAACAAGGGCAGATCCTTTTACACAGCTTTCTTAGCGGTAACTGTAAAATTTAAAATAATGAAAATAAGTAATACGATTAGCTGATTTGTAAAAGGCATATGTCAAAAATGTTATTGACATATGCCTTTTATGGGGCTAATATATAAGAAAAGCGAGAAAGGAGCAGTTTATGCCGAGACCAGTAAAATGCAGGAAAGTCTGCCATTTCCCGAATGTTTTAGAATTCTTTCCGGCAGATGATACTGAGAAAAAAGTACCCATTGTTCTGACGGTAGATGAGTACGAGACAATTCGTCTTTTGGACAAGAAAGGTTATAGTCAGGAGCAGTGTGCAGCATCTATGCAAGTCGCAAGAACAACGGTTCAACGGATTTACGAGATTGCCAGGAAGAAAATAGCAGATGCACTCATAGATGGACATCCGCTCAGAATCGAGGGCGGGGATTTTAGGATCTGTGATGGTCAGAGCAGCAACTGTAGCCTTGGAGGCTGTTACAAGCAGGAGATTTATCAAAAAATGCAGGAAAAAAGGAGAAGGTATCATGAGAATAGCAGTAACATATGAAGATGGACAGATTTTCCAGCACTTTGGACACACAGAGACATTTAAGATCTACGATGTAGAGGAAGGAAAAGTGGTACATTCAGAAGTAGTAGATACGAATGGAAGCGGACATGGTGCATTGGCAGGAGTTCTTAATGCATTAAATGCCGATGTTTTGATCTGCGGCGGAATCGGAGGAGATGCCAAGACCGCGTTAGCGGCAGCAGGCATTAAGCTTTTTGGCGGAGTTTCAGGAGATGCAGATAAAGCAGTAGAAGCTTTTATCAATGATACACTTGATTATAATCCAGATGTGAAGTGTTCTCACCATGAGACAGCCAAGAGAGGACATACATGTGGTGAGCATGGATGTGGAAGCCATAGCTGTCATTAAGAAGAATAAAAAAAATAATCCAATACGAAAGGATGCGTCAAGGTAATGGAAGAATTATCGTGATACATCCTTTTGTATTATTTGATAAGATGGCAGATTACATTTTCAATATGGCAATTAAAACCTGTGAATGCGATATCGATCTCTATATGGATTGAGTATTTTTCTTGCTTGTAGAAAGTGATGATGAACGGAAGGTATAATATTGTTAATGAGCCAGAGATATTTATTTTGGAAACAGTTAATCAATTTGGAGGTATAGAATGAAAGCACATAAGTATTGGTCATTCGGAGCGTTAATTACTATGATTGGAACTTTTTATACTGGATATAAAGGATCCAAATCAGGTCATAAGTATTTTGCATGCAGCACTCTTATATGTATGATCATGTCCATGTACACTGGACATAAAATGATTTCAGGTAATAAGAGAACAAGAAAACAGGTGGAAAATACAGAAGCGGAGGAATAGTAAATGTTAGAAATAGGAACCAAAGCACCGGATTTTGAATTGCCGGATCAGAATGGAGGAAATGCATAAATTAAGTGATTATGCAGGAAAAAAGGTAATTTTATATTTTTATCCAAAGGATAACACGGCAGGCTGTACAAAGCAGGCATGTGGTTTTTCCGAGCGTTATCCTCAATTTACCGAGAAAGGAGCAGTTGTTCTTGGAGTGAGCAAGGATTCTGTAGCCTCTCACAAGAAATTTGAAGAAAAATATGGATTGGCATTTACACTTTTGGCAGATCCAGAGCGTAAGGTGATCGAAGTATATGATGTCTGGAAAGAAAAGAAAAATTACGGAAAGGTTTCTATGGGTGTAGTAAGAACTACGTATCTTATTGATGAGCAAGGGATTATTATCAAAGCCAATGATAAAGTAAAGGCGGCAGATGATCCTGAAAACATGCTTAAGGAATTAAATTGATGAAGATTATATTGTCACCTGCAAAAAAGATGATTGCAGATACTGATAACATAGCACCGGTTGAACTGCCTGCCTTTATTGATAAGACAGCAGAGATATTGAGGCTGGATGAAAAGCAAATCAAAAGAGGAACTGAAAGCTATCTGGAAATGTAATGACAAGATTGCAGAGCAGAACATTAACAGATTGGAAACTATGGATCTTTATAACAGACTTACTCCGGCTGTTTTAGCATATGAAGGAATTGCATTTCAATATATGGCACCAGCTGTGTTTGAAATCCAGCAGTTTGAGTATCTGCAAAATCATTTAAGAATCCTGTCTGCGTTTTATGGCATTTTAAAACCACTGGATGGTGTGACTCCTTATCGCCTTGAAATGCAGGCAAAAGCTGAGATTGAAGAAACAACAAATCTATATGATTACTGGGGGGACCGGTTATATCATTCAGTAATTGATGACAGCAGGATTATCATTAATCTTGCATCAAAAGAATACTCGAAATGTATAGAAAAGTATCTGACACCACAGGACAGATATATTACGATTGTATTTTATGAGTTATCGAGATAAATTGGTAACAAAAGGTACCTATGCCAAGATGGCTCGTGGTGAAATGGTCAGATTCATGGCAGAAAATAACATTGAAAAACTGGTGGAAATTCAGAAATTTGACAGATTTGGATATTCCTTTAGGTCTGATTTATCATCAGATTCAGAATATGTTTTTGAACGCAAAATACAATAGTTATTCAGATAAAAGATGCTCAGTTTGGCATCTTTTATAATAATGATAATTATTACTATTTTTGTTGACAACAGGATAATAGTGGTATATAATCCTTATTAAGAACTAATACTAATAAGGAGCACGAATGACAAGTAGGAGAAATACCATTTAAAAAGATCTTGCAAGAAATGCCGTATACGAAATGAGAATACACGTTACGGCAAATGAAGTTACATATTATGGAATGGCAATGTCTGTAAAAAGAATCTGTGAAGTGATTATGAGAAATTAAAAATCAATACTTCCGGTATCGCACATGATTCATGGCGTATATGATATTGACGGAGTATCGTTAAGTATGCCAGTTATTGTAGGTGTTGATGGTATTGAGTCTAATATACCTATTAATTTAAGTGGTGAGGAAGCATTAAAGCTTAAGAAATCTGCAGATTCTTTGAAAAAGATTATAGAGACAATTGAACTATAAATTATACACATGGAAGGAGATAAAAGCATGGAAGTAAAGTATTATATATGTAAGCATTGTGGAAACATTGTTGAAAGGTAAAGGATAAAGGTGTTCCTGTAATTTGTTGCGGAGAACCTATGCAGGAATTAAAAGCCGGACAGATGCGGCTGTTGAAAGCACGTGCCTGTATATACAGTGGAAGGCAATTATGTTCATGTCGTGGTCGGAGAGACAAAACATCCAATGCTTGAAGAACATTTCATTGAGTGGATTACATTAAATACCAATCAGGGAATATACAGAAAACAGTTAAATCCAGGGCAGGAGCCGATAGCAGATTTTTGTCTGCGATGGTGAACAGGTAGAAGAAGTATATGCATATTGTAACCTGCATGGGATGGAAATGCTAAAGCATTTATACATATTAAGATTTAAGAACAACACAAATATAACCGTAATATAGGCTGTGTATTAATGTATTTACAAGGAGGAACAACAATGAAATATGTATGTGATGTTTGCGGATGGGAATACGATGAGGAGAAGGGATATCCAGAAGGTGGTATTGCACCTGGTACAAAGTGGGAGGATATTCCGGAAGATTTTGAATGTCCGTTATGTTCTGTAGGCAAAGACCAGTTTTCAAAGGCTGAATAAAAATGAAAGCAGGACTAATGGATGTATGAAATGAAACCAGAATATAATATTGGAATAAATATGATAGAATTGACATAATATTGGAAAATCTTCGTGATTATACAGTAAAACACTTTACTGATGAAGAGCAGTATATGGAATCTATTAATTATAAGAAGTTATTTACACAGAAAGTTCAACATCTGAAATGTATACACAAACTTGATGAATTTATAGAACATCATAATGATGAGATAGAAGATCAAGATGAACAGATTATGGTTATATGTGTAGAGTCTGCGGAGAGACTATGAGAAAATCTCTGTAAATTAGATTCTTCCTATGATAGTATTAAGAATTATAATCCTTACAAATCAGGCTTTTCACCCTTGTTTTATATATAACAGTCACTGCTAGGCATGTCAAGAGCAGGCGGCTGGCCGCCTGTCTTAGATTATGTTTTTACTTATTCTGGAAGTCGTCCTTCGTACATGATACTCAACTCCCCATAGACCTGACCCCAGTCCCGGATGGTAGTTGTCCATTTCTTAGTAGCCTCGAAAGTGGCCAGATATAAGGCTTTTAACAGCGCTGTATCACTTGGAAATACGCTTCTCTGACGATTCAGTTTCCGGTATGTGGAGTTCAGTGATTCTATCGCATTTGTTGTATAAATGACCTTCCGGACAGTGGTTGAAAACTTAAAAATTGGAGAAACAGCATCCCTGTTGTCCTTCCAGCGTTTCATGGAATTCGGATATTTCGGACTCCATTTTTCTGTCACACGGTCTAAAGCAGTCTGAGCCTTCTGCTCATCAGCAGCCTGATAGATGGTTTTTAAATCTGAGAGGATAGGGGAATGTGCAGCATGTTTCCGTATTACTCCCATTTTGTTACCAATTACTGTCCTTTTTACATTTCATTTGTTTCTCTTTTGCAAAAGAATACGGACAAAATATAAAACGTCTGCTCATTGCCGGAATGGTGATGAGTATGGCGTTTTTTTGATGCCGAAAACCGGGTGACGACCTGAAAAGAAACACAAAATGATTCGTGGAATGAACGCAGCGAGAATACGGAACGGGCAGTGATCATAGAAAAAATCCAGAAGCGCTTTTATAAAGAGCGCGTGAAAATTCGTACACCATATATTATCTGCAATGATATAATGTATAATACATGATATAATACATGGGAGAATATTGCAGAGAGTGATTCAGAATGTTTTCGGCGTTGTATTTGCATTTGTATTTTGTGCTATGTTTTATTTGTTTACGTCGAACAAAAAGAAAACCGGGGTGACCGCAGATGCAGAGTGAGGTGGATTGGAAAGAAAGTAAGTGGTACACGATGTCCGGTGGTCAGAAATGTATTGACTGGAAAAAACATTGAAATCAAAATTTACGGAGAAGACTATGATACGAGAAATTGAGAACAGAAGAAGTATAAGAAAATATAGATCCGATGAGATTGACAGGAAGCTGATCGAAGAGATCATATATAGTGCTACTTTTGCGCCATCAGCCAAAAACCGGCAGCCATGGAAATTTATCGTATATCAGGGAGAAGAGAAAGATAAACTGGTTGAGGTTATGCGCCATGGTATAAATTCAGAAAAAATCACACATGAACTTATGCCGGAATGGGCATTTGCAATCCCCGATGCTGAAAATACAGTCAGAATCATGCAGGAGGCGCCGTGCCTTATAGCAGTGCTTAATACAAATCAATATACACCATTTGCAAGCATCGAGAGAGAAAAACGGATCGTAGAAATTTGCGATTCGCTGTCGATCGGTGCGGCTGTTGAGAATATGATATTGACAGCGACCGGATATGGATTAGGTACATTATGGATTGCCAATACCTGCTTTGCCTATAATGAGCTGATAGAATTTATCGGAACAGACAACCAGCTGACAGGAATTGTTGCTGTTGGAGCTGCAAATGAAGCTCCGCCGAAAAGGCCACGAAAAGCATTAAGAGATGTTGTCGAGTATAGATAAAGAAATCTTAGAGAGATTTTAAACTGCCAAACAACGAAGAGATAAAATTCATATTGGAGATGATCAGCTTTGAAGAAAGCATATGAGCAGGAAATAGAAATGTGAACCCGGGTTTTTGAGGAATGTATACCGGTGGATCTGAGAAATCTGGATTTAAAGGTGGAACCCATGTCGTTTGATGGAGTGATCCTGTCCAATGTTCTGGATGTAATGCCGAAGGACATATCAACAACCGTGATCGATGATCTGGAACGGGTGCTGAAGCCCGGCGGATATTGGTTTATTAAGATGAATCCGTACTATTCAAAAGAAGAGCTTGAAAGCTTTGAATATAAAAATGCGGGTAATAATATTTATGAAAAAGATCATATTATGAGATTAAGACAGGCAACTACAAACTATTGGAAAGAAAAATTTGCACGTTTTGGGAAAGAGATCATATATTTGGAATTCGAATACCCGTGGCAGGAGGGAATGAACCGTCTGTTTGTTTAGCAGAGCTAAAGGTGCCAGAAGATTCGCAGCAAGAAGCCGGATACTGAAAGAGATTGTCCGGCTTCTTTTACGAGGTGCGCCAGACGGCGCACTTTGCAGATGGATATAAATTTCTGGGAGAACGTTTTATTTCTCACGGCAATATTCCCGGATCATTTCCAGAAAATCTCTCGCATGCTGCGGCAGATACCGGTTTTTCCGATAGGCGGCGATGGTAGTTGTGAGGGCCGGTTTATGGCCGACGGAAAAGCAGAGGGCGCGGTTTCCGGTGTACTGGTTTTCATGGTGGAAATAGCTCTCCGGGGCGAAGGCAGCGCCGACGCCGTCTATGGCCAGATGGATCGACATAGAGGAGTTTCTTGTGTGGAGAGAGACCGGTGGATTGATGTTGTACTCTTTAAAGAGATCCAGGGAGATGCCACCGGTGTTCTGGTCCGGGTAGAGGAGAGATGAAGTTTTCATCTCTTAATGGAAGGTCAATACACGGGTGGCGGAAGTGGAATGGGAGATACGGCACTGCGGCGAGGATGGTTCATTACCGGGACCAGAACGATCTCCTCAGAGCGCAGGATCTGGTAGTCCATGGTCTCAGGAAATTCATGGATATTGTAGAGGGTCAGGTCGATGGATGAGGTCTCCAGACTGTTCTCGGCAATGAAATTTACAGCTTCCATGATATTTAAGGTCACATAGGGGTATCGTTTATGAAACGGTGCCAGCATCGGTTCGATCAGTGTGCTGCCCATCATGATCGGTACGGCGATGTTTAAACGGCCGCGCTGGCGGTGAGCGATATCGTCGTATTCCTGCATCCACTCATCGCCGCAGGCAACGATCTGTTCGGCGTAGTGGAGGTAGCGTTCACCCATGTAGGTCGGGTAGTAGCGGTTTTCGTGGCGGCTGAACAGGGGAGCGCCGAGACGCTCTTCCAGGTTCTTTAAGTACTTGCTCAGGGATGGCTGGGAGATATAAAGGGATTCGGCGGCTTTGCCGATGCTCTGGTGGCGGGCGATCGCCAGGATATAGCGGGCTTCTTTTAATTCCATACAGGGGCCTCCTCATAGCTTTACTGCATAAAAATTATAGATAATATGTATTTGACGTATAGTATATCACTTTTTATAATGAATGTAAAATATAAGTGTAATTGATGAAAAAACAAATATTTATAAGAAACACTAATTAAAATTTATTGCGCACAGTTAAGAAAGGGGCAAACCAATGAAAAAGAGCAGTGCATGGTGCATGCTGGTTCCGGGACTGGTGATCTTATTTCTGTTCCTGATGATCCCGCTGCTTCGCGTCCTGGTTCCAAGTGTGTTTACGGGAGATTACCCGTTCAGCGCATACGTGGACTTTTTTAAGGACGAGTATTACAGAAAGATCTTTTTGAGAACCGTGAAGATCGCGGTCATCACCACCTTCGTCTGTATGGTGGGGGGTATCCCGACGGCGTATTTCATCAGCCGCTGTGATAAGAAATGGAGAGGACTTCTTCTCTCTGCGTCGATCTTCCCGATGATGACGAACTCCGTTATTCGAAGCTTTGCATGGATCAATATTCTCGGCAGCAACGGGATCATCAACAAGGCAATGATCGCTATGGGACTGATCGAGAAGCCGATGAAGCTTCTCTACACTGATTTTTCCATCATCATTGGTTCTGTTTACCTGTTCCTTCCGTTAATGATCGTGACAGTTGCCGGTGTTATGGAAAATATCGATGATGACATGATGGAGGCGGCACAGAGCCTCGGAGCTTCAAGAACGGAAGCGTTCATGAAAGTCATTTTCCCAATGAGTCTTCCGGGAATCATCGTCGGCGGTATTCTGGTATTTACCGGAACCCTGACCGCTTACACGACGCCTCAGTTATTGGGAGGCAACAGCAACATGGTCATGGCGACCCTGATCTATCAGAGAGCGATGTCCGTCAGTGACTGGACCGGCGCGTCCGTGATCGCCCTCATCATGATCGTTGTAACCCTGGTTGTGATCAAAGGATTTAACGCTCTGGCCGCACGGCTGGACCGCAGAGGTGAAGATTATGCGTAAAAATAAAGTGCTGACCATATGGGCAGCGATCGTATTTGCATTTTTGATGATCCCGTTACTGATCATCACCGTAACAGCATTCGGCGGCGGAAGCGCCATCACATTCCCGATCGAGTCTTTCTCGACGAAATGGTTCGCGAACGTGTTCGCGTTAAAATCTTTCCGCAGATCATTCCTGACCAGCCTTGAGGTCGCGCTCCTCGCGACATGCATCTCTCTTCTGGTCGGAATCCCGGCGGCTTATGCGCTGGCGAGATCCGGTTTAAAAGGAAAGCAGTTATTAAAGTCCATCTTCCTTTCCCCGACCATCGTTCCGGGAATTGTAATCGGCTTTATCATGTACCAGTGCCTGATCCTGACACTCCGGATCCCGGTGTTCGCGGGACTTCTCGCAGGCCATTTTATGGTGACACTTCCGTATGTGATCCGTGTAGTCGGTTCTTCGATGGAGCAGTTCGACTTTTCCATCGAGGAGGCGGCGTGGAGCCTCGGATGCCCGAAGGGAGCGGCGTTCTTCAAGGTCGTTCTTCCAAATGTGACCTCCGGAATTTCCTCAGCGTTCATGCTGGCGTTCATCAATTCCTTCAACAACATTCCGGTGTCCATGTTCTTATCCGGACCGGGTGTTTCGACATTCCCGTCGACACTGATGAACTATATTGAATACAACTATGATCCGACTGTATCGGCGGTTTCCGTACTTTTAATGGCAGCTACCGTGATCATCATGGTGATCGTAGACCGCACACTGGGTATCGCAGCCCTGGCGAAATAAGGAGAATATGACCATGGCTTTTATGAGTTTAAATGGAATCGACGTAAGTTACGATAAAAAGAAACAGATCTTAAAAGGATTGAATCTGGAAGTCGAGGAGGGCGAGCTCGTATCCCTCTTAGGACCCAGCGGATGCGGTAAGTCCACGACACTCCGCGTCGTTGCAGGCTTTATCGACCCGCAGGGCGGAACCTTCACATTAGATGGTGAGGACATGACAAAGGTCCCGGTCCACAAGCGTCAGTTCGGTCTGGTATTCCAGAGCTACGCCCTGTTCCCGCACTTAAGTGTTTATGACAATGTAGCGTTCGGACTCAGAACAAGAAAGATGGATAAGGATGTGATCGACAGGAAGGTCAGGGAGATCCTTGAGGTCTGCGGTCTGACAGAGCTTGCCGACCGTTTCCCGAAGCAGATGTCCGGCGGACAGCGCCAGAGAGTTGCCCTTGCGAGAGCGCTTGTCATCGAGCCGAAGCTGCTGCTCTTGGATGAGCCGTTATCCAACCTTGACGCGAAATTAAGACTTTCCATGCGTGTGGAGATCAAGAGACTCCAGAAGCGCCTTGGAATCACCACATTATTTGTTACACACGACCAGGAAGAGTGCTTTTCCATCTCCGACAAGGTAGCCGTTATGAACGGCGGTGTCATCGAGCAGTTCGACACACCGGAGAACATCTACAAGAGACCGGCGACAGAGTTTGTCGCAAGATTCATCGGTTTCGAGAACTTCCTTGAGCTTGCGAAGAAAGCAGGATGGCGTTTACACGGCGCCGGACGGAAGCGAATTCTTAACGTCCATGGATCTTGACTGTGAAAACTTTGCAGGAACGATCCGCCCGGACGATATCTGTCTGGCTGATGAGGTTCAGACAGAGAATGTCTTGAGCGGTAAGATCGGTGTCCGCACATTCCTCGAAAGAGCTACCAGTATGAGGTGGAGACTTCCGCCGGTGTCTTAAAGGTAAATATGGGAACGGACCATGTTTACAAAGAGGGCGAGGAGATCCGGCTGTATCTGCCGAAGGATAAACTGATCCTGGTGAGAAGATAAAAATTAACTTAGTGATTCATCGCGGGGGCAGAGATTCTGTCAACGCGAAGAAATATTATCTCAAAAGAGAGAAAGAGGAGAAAAACCATGAAAAAAACAGCAGCAGTTGTACTTTGCGCAGCAATGATGCTTACCGCCTGCGGCGGCGCATCCACAACAGAGACCACAGCAGCAGGAAGCCAGGCAGCAGGCTCTGAGGCAGCTTCTTCCGCAGAAGAGACAAAGACAGCTTCCGGAGACGCACAGAAGCTCGTATTATCCACATACGGTCTCAGCGAAGACATTTCCGAAGAGGAAGTTTACACACCGTTTGAGAACGAGTTCAACTGTGAGATCGTAACTGAGACAGGCGGTACAAACGACCGTTATACAAAGTTAGCGGCAGACCCGAACTCCACCATCGATGTAATCGAGCTCTCCCAGGCTATGACAGCGAAGGGCACTGACGAGGGACTTTTCGATACGATCGACTTAAGCAAGATCCCGAACGCTGAGAAGTTAATTCCCGGCTGCAAAGGAGATTGCAGAGGCAGGACAGGGGGTTCCGTACACCATCAACAGCATCGGTATCATCTACAACCCGGAGCTTACAGGATTTGAGCTCACAAGCTTTGATGACCTTTGGGACGAGCGTCTTGCAGGCATGGTTTCCATCCCGGAGATCACAACAACATTCGGACCGGCTATGGTTTACGTTGCAAGCGACCACGCCGGCGTTGACGTAACAACAGACAACGGCGAGGCAGCTTTCAAGGCACTTGCGGACTTAAAGCCGAATCTTGTTAAGACTTACACAAAGTCTTCCGACCTGATCAACATGTTCACATCCGGTGAGGTTGCAGCAGCAGTTGTCGGTGACTTCGGTGTTCCGACGATCGTAGCCGCTAACCCGACACTTGTTTACGTTACACCGGACGGAGCTTACGCTAACTTCAACACCATCAACGTAACAAAGAACTGTGCGAACAAGGAGCTTGCTTACGAGTACATCAACTACCGTATCAGCGAGGAGCTTCAGACAAAGACCGGTAAGGCATTAAACGAGGCACCGACAAACAAGGACGTTACATTCACTGAGGAAGAGTCCAAGGATATGACCTACGGCGACAAGGCTGCAAAAGTTAAGGTTGTTGACTATGCTTTTGTAAATCCGATCTTAAATAACTGGATCGACCAGTGGAACAGAACGATCAATAACTAATAACGAGGAATTTTATATGAGACCCGATTTCATTCTGAAAAATGTCATGGTCTATCAGACCTTCAGACAGTGTTTTGAAAAGCGGGATGTGGCAGTTGCAGGGGAAAAGTTTTATTGCATTTCCCCTGCAATTTCATATCCGGGAGTGCGGGAGATCGACGGCAAAGGCAGATACATGCTGCCGGGTCTCGTGGATATCCATATGCACATATCGAGAGCTCGATGACATATCCGGGCGAGTTTTCAAGGATCACGCTTCCATATGGAGTAACAACGGTGGTTGCCGATGCCCACGAGATGGCGAACGTGTTCGGCATGGACGGCATCCGGGCATTTATGGCGCAGAAGACAAAACAGGACATTTTCTGGGCGATCCCGTCCAGTGTACCGGCGACGAATGAGAAGTTAGAGACAGCCGGGGCGTCACTTGGTGCAAAGGAAATCTCTGGGATGGCATCCTTAGATGGAGTTCTCTGCCTCGGAGAGATCATGAACTATAAGGACCTCTCAGCGGAAGGCGAGAGCCGGACGAGGGACCTCATTGATGTGTGCCGGAACGCGGGGAAGAATCTCCGAATCGAGGGACACTGCCCGGGACTTACGGGGGAGGACCTCAACCGCTTTATCTATGAAGGTGTCGACGCGGACCACACCCAGCAGACACCGCAGTCAGTGATGGAGAAGACGGAGCTTGGGATGTTTCTTGAGCTGCAGCTCAAGTCCCTGACACCGGAGGTCGTGAAGACCGTCTGCGACAATGAACTCTATGAGAATGTGGCGCTGGTGACGGATGACACGATGGCAGATAAGCTTCTGACCGGACATCTTAACAAGATCATCGAGACGGCTGTGAAGGCGGGGATGCCGATGGAGAAAGCGATCTACTGCGCGACCTGGACACCGTCGCGGCGGATGCATCTGGATGACAGAGGGATGATCGCGCCGGGAAAGATCGCAGACTTTATGCTGCTGGACAGTCTGGATGGGATCGATCCGGTTGTGGTTTATAAGAAAGGCGAGTGTGTGTACTGCAAGGACGAGGAGGCGTGCGGTGCGGTGGCAGCTGCGGCGTGCAGTTTCCCGGCTTCTTTCTACCACACGATCAACTGCCGTCCGGCGGAGATCTCCGACTTTGTGTTAAATGCGGAAGATCCGGATGCGAAATGGGCGGAAGTCAATGTCATGAAGATCGGTACCTTCGGAACGGCGACCACGCCGGTGAAGCGCAGAGTCGAGGTGAAGGACGGTGTGCTTGACTGGAAGTCGGCGGGACTTTCCCTTGCAGTCGTTTTCGAGCGGTACGGCAAGAATGGAAATATCGGATATGGTCTTGTGGAAGGAGCGCTGACGAAACCGGGCGCTGTGGCCACTACGTGGTCCCACGACAGCCATAACCTGTTTGTCCTGGGAACAGATGAGAACGATATGAAACTGGCCCAGAGGCGCGTCCTGGAGCTTCAGGGGGCATATGTGGTGTTCGCTGAAGGAAGGTCCCTGGCAGAGGCGAGACTCACGATCGGCGGCATCGTGTCGGATCAGCCGATCGAGGTCCTCGGGCAGGAACTGAAAGAAGTCCGGGCGGCGATGGAAGGTCTTGGATATGTGAACAACAACGTGATCATGTCCATGTCCACACTTTGTCTTCCGGTGTCTCCGAAGTTGAAGCTCACGGATCACGGGCTGCTGACGGTGCCGGGACAGGAGCATGTGCCGTTAGTTGAAAAGTATGAAAGATAATGCAGAATGTGAAGATCTGAGGTAACTGTTCAGCAGGTCTGCGCACTTGTTGCGCTGAAAATCCCATCAGCGAAGCTGATTTAGAATGGATTTTTAGAGGGCAGATCTGACAGAAAATGATTTTAAGAACACAGGAGAAGCAGGTTCAGATCGAAATTATGAAGGATGAAATTAGAACGATGAAGAAGATTATCAAAAACGGCATTATTGTGACAATGAACGCGGCAGGTGATGTCTGGGATCATGGTTATGTAATGTTTGAGGTCACGAAGATTCTGGCAGCAGGACCGGAGGATGAGCTTGAGAAAACGCTTCAGGAGTTTACTGCGCAGGGCATTTTAAAAGCCCGGGGAGACATTTGAAGAGATCGACGCGAAGCGCGCCATCGTGATTCCGGGCCTCGTAAACACCCACTGCCACCTTGGAATGATCCCGTTCCGCGGTCTCGGGGACGACTGCAAGGACCGCCTTCGGGTGTTCCTGCTTCCGATGGAGAATCAGGCAATGGATATGGAGATGGCCAGGCTTTCCACGAGATATGCCATCGGCGAGCTGCTGCTTTCCGGCGTGACGACGGTGCTTGATATGTACTATTTCGAGGAAGTCGTGGCGAAGGTCATGGACGAGATGGGGATCCGCGGAATCGCCGGTGGAGACGGTGATGGAAAAGGATTCCTGCGACAGTAAGAATGCGGATGAGGCCATCGAGCGTGGGAATTGCACTCATCGAGGCGTACAAAGATCACCCGCGCGTGTTTCCGGAGCGATCACGCCCCACGGAACGACGACCTGCAGACCGGAGACCTTAAAGCGGGCCTATGAGGAGGATGTAAAGGCGGGAACCGTATTTACGCTTCATGTGGCGGAGATGGACTACGAGATGACCCAGTTAAGGAACAGTATGGCATGACACCTATTGAGTTCATGGAACATATCGGAGTTCTCGGTCCGAATACGCTGGCGGCTCACAGCATCCGCACAACGGAACATGATGTGGAGATCCTCGCGAAGCATGGCGCGTCCGTGGCCCACTGCATCGCCTCCAACACGAAGGCCGCAAAGGGCGTAGCCCCGGTGTCACTGATGCATAAGCACGGCATGTCCGTCGGCTTCGGCACCGACGGTCCGGCGAGCGGAAATACGTTAGACCTGTTCATCCAGATGCGGATGTGTGAGAACTTCCACAAAAATGAGCTCCGTGACCGCAGCGCATTCCCGGCAAAAGAGGTCGTTTCCATGGCAACGATCGAGGGAGCAAGAGCGTTAGGACTCGGTGACATCACCGGTTCCATCGAGCCTGAAAAACAGGCGGATCTCGTCCTCGTAGAGACCGACTCCCCGAATATGTTCCCGGTATACGATCCGTATTCGGCTCTTGTGTACAGCGCGATTGCATCGAATGTGAGAGATGTTTACGTTGCGGGTGAGTGCCTCGTAAAAGGAAAAGAAGCTTGTCCGTGAGGACTTCGCGAAGATCAGGAATGACCTTCGCGAGAAGATGGAGCAGACAGCGTTTAAGGATATGAGGAATCTGGTGTAGAAGATAAATATCCTGACGGAAACTGTAAAAGAACATATAATTCTGAATATAGGACAAGGGGATAGCTTGAGGAAGAGTTATCTCCTTTTTTTAAAATTTAGAGAGAAAAATACACAGACAGAGGTGCCTGTCAGGCAGCTGGGAGAAAAATAATGAGGATGTTCAGGATAAAAATGACGGCGGCGAGGACAAACCCGCAGCAGATCCGCGAGGTGCGGATCGATTCGGAAAAAACGGTGGGAGAACTTCTGGAACTTGTCCGTATTGTATATGAATATGGGGATGTAAGAGGAAGTCTGTTAAATGAGGCGGGAGCCAGTCAGTCCCCGGAGGCAAAGCTTAAGGAGCGGATCCACGTCAGAGATCTCCTGACCGTAAATTATACGGACAAATCGATCACACCGATTTATCTGGAAGTCCTTGAGGAGTTTGATGGATCCGGGGAGACAGCCCCGATTCTCGAAAGATACAGGATAATTCCAAGGCGGACAAGAAAGACGGCATTTGGTTATCCTGCGTTTGCGCCTGAAGAGGCGGAGCGCTTTCAAAAATATCTGAATAAGGAGATCAGTAAGGTATTCGCCCCGGAACTTGTGGTGCCGGACTTTGCCTGGGAAATTGCGACACCGTGGCAATCATTGCTGGATTCCGGCACGGCTGCGGATCTGAAAATATTAATAAAAGAAAACAAGCTTCCTGTCAATGTCTACCTGAGAAAAGCTGAGCTGGAAAAGGGAATCATAAAAGAAGCCGGAAAATCAGATTTCTGGGAAAATATCATGCAGACAATGGGAATCACTGAGTATTTTCAGGTCAAAGAGCTCTGCATCAAGGGCAGTAAATTTGTAAATGGAGACGCGGTGGATACAACATTCCCGGTTTTAAGCAGGAACCGTCTTGTTGATGAGAATTACTGGTACCGCACGATACTGGCAAAAGAATTCATGGAATTTTTTGAAAACTGGCTGGGGAGCGGAAAAGAAAGAGAATACATAAAGGATCATGCGGAGCAGACCTGCTTTCTGGCAGCATGCAGGCTTTACGGCTTTGCGGACCGGGAGCTGGTGACTGAATTTTATAAGATCATGTGTCCGGAGCAAAATGCGGTAGAGCGGGTAGGAAATTTCTGGAAACAGGCGATGCAGTGCGCACTCCAGTATAATATCAAAAAGATAGTGGGGATGGAAGTCTACTATGATTCGCAGAGTGTTTCCTCCAATTCTGTAAAGCTGTTATATCGGTCATTTCTTACGTCAGACCGGTTCCATTATGTTCCGACAAAGGCGGAGATCGAGGATATCGCAATTTCCGGCATCGGTTTTTCAGAAAAAGACAGGGAAGCGCTGATAGACATGATGGAGAGAAAATACCGCTGTGAGAGAACGAACGGAAGATTTATAGTTGGGGAACTTGAAAAAGCGATACATACAGGAATTCCGGTGGGAGAGCTTACCGGATATCTTCAGAAGGTATTATTATCGGGCAGAAGATCCTCATACCTTGGCGATATCATGGAGATCCTTGAACGTGCACAGTGGACAGTGAGGAAAATATCACTGGGAGGATATACGGAGACGGGGAGACCGTCGTAACCAGACAAAGAAAGTAGTACGGGTCGAAAAGAAGATATATCCGAATGACCCGTGTCCGTGCGGTTCCGGAAAGAAATACAAGAATTGCTGTGGAAGAAGGTGAAAGGCGTGGGGACAAAGAATGAGATAGTTTATGATCTCAGACATTTTGAAAGAGATTTCAATGGGACAGAGCAGGTCAATGGTCTGGAGCTGGCTCTGGCGGAGCCTAAAAAGGATATCAGGATTAAGATGTTGGCAAACGAGCAGAGGGAGGCTGGAATTCCTTATGTGTCAGGGGATAAGATCTTTTCACTGAGGGCAGTCTGGAAGAATGATTCCAATACGCAGAGCGCGTTATGCAACGTGTACGTGGACGAAACACACGGGGAATGGATCTCGGCAAACTGCAGCTGCTCAGAATTTAATAGGAACAGATACTGCTGCTGTCATGTCACCGCGCTTCTCTCCCAATATCTGATGGATCATTGGGGAGCGGAAATTTTCCGGGGAACAAAAATCGAAAAGAAGCTGGCGGAGCAGGCCGGAGTTCCGGACCCCTTTGTTCCGGGAGTTCTGAGAAAAACGGATCAGGATCTTCTTGAAATGTTGAACATGCCTCAGGTCGGGAATATGGATCCGCTGGCGGAATTTGCGACAAACACGGAGCTTCACATGGAATGCCATCTGGCGAAAGAAAAGGGTGGTGTTTCTCTGGAGCTGAAGATCGGAAGTAAGAGAAGGTATGTGATAAAAAGCATGCTGGAATTATTTAGATTCTGCGATGAGGGAAGAGTGTACCAGATCGGAAAGACGGACTGTCTTTCATCGCTCGACCAGTTTGATGTGGATGGACGGAGAGCGATGGAGCTTCTGCTGGGACAGTACCGTCATAAAAAGAGCACACCATATTTCTCAACCATGTTTCTGCGCACGAATGGCAGTTACAATGAGAGATATGTCTATCTGGAAGGACGCGATCTTGACGCATGGATGGAAAATGTGGGAGAGATTCCATGCTATGTCGGAGATGATCAGGTAAAAATCAGACTTGATGGTGCGGGACCGGAGATTTCCATGGAAAGGCAGCCATATGGAATGCTTTTAAAGACGGAAAACTTTTTTATCCTTGCAAAGACGGAAGACTGGATCTATTTTCAGACAGGAGACAGGGTCAGCCGTACCAGAAATCAGCAGGGTGGACGTTTGGGAGAAATTTTGGAGCTATTGTCTGGAAAGTCGGAATTTTATATCAGAAATAAAGAACTTCCCCTGTTTTTTGGGCAGATGCTTCCGGCAATTGAGGATCAGACAGAGATCCAGACAACGGGATTTGCGCTGGATGAGTATCGTCCGGAGATCCCGAAAGTATCGATCTATCTTGATATTTCCCAGGATGAGATCATCTCCTGCCAGGTAAAATGCAGGTATGACAGAAGCGGGAAAGAATATCTTCTTTATGATGAGGCAGACCGTTCCGTGAGAAACAACGGATTTGAGGAAGAGCTGCGGAGAGTGACTGGAAAATATTTCAATGCTTATGATGAGACCAACAAGTCAATGTGTCTTTCCGGCGGTCCGGAGGAACTGTATCATTTCCTGACGGAGAGTGTGACCGAGTTAGGAAAATCCGGGGAAGTATTTATTTCGGACGCGCTTCAGAAACTGAAGGTGCGGAAGCTGCCATCGGTGGATATCGGAATCCGCATGGATACAGGTCTTCTTTATATGTCGATTCAGGCGCCGGATATGACAAAGGATGAGCTTGCGGAGATCCTGTCGTTATATTCAAATAAAAAGAAATTTTTTCGCCTGAAAAATGGCAGCTTTATGACAACAGATCCGGAAAAACAGAAGGAGTGGGCGGTTCTTGCTGAGACCTTTTTACAGTATGGAAAGAAAGATCCGGCGAGTATGGAGATTCCGGCGTTCCGGGCACTTTATCTGGACGAGATGCTGAAGAACCGGGATGGGATCAGCCTTGAGGAGAATCGGAAGTACAAAGAGCTGCTCTTTAATATGGATACAGCAAAAGAGGCAAATGATGAGGTCCCGGAATCCTTGAGGGGAATCCTGCGCCCGTATCAGGCGGATGGATTCCGGTGGATGAAGACGTTAAAACGATGCGGCTTCTGCGGAATCCTTGCGGATGACATGGGACTTGGAAAGACTCTTCAGATGCTGACGTTCCTGCTATCTGAGAAAGAGGAAGGAAAGACAGGAGATGAACTGCGGACGTTGATCGTTACTCCGGCTTCTCTTGTATACAACTGGAAAAAAGAGATCGGCCAGTTTGTGCCGGAGCTTTCCTGCAAGGTGATTACAGGAAATGCGGCAGAGCGGCAGGAAATGATCCAGAATGAGGAAGATAGGGATATCTGGATCACATCCTATGACCTTCTGAAACGCGATATTGCATGCTACGAGAATATCCGGTTCGCAAATCAGGTGATCGATGAAGCGCAGTACATCAAAAACCATGGTACCCAGGCGGCAAAGAGTGTGCGTCTGATCCAGAGTGGATTCCGGATGGCGCTGACGGGAACTCCGATGGAAAACCGTCTCAGTGAGCTCTGGAGTATTTTCGATTTCCTGATGCCAGGCTTCCTTTATGGATACCAAGGCTTCCGGGAGAAATTTGAAGAAGCGATCATGAATGACAGAGATGAAGAAGTGAGTGCGAGATTGCGCAGCATGGTACATCCGTTTATTCTTCGCCGACTGAAAAAGGATGTGCTCACGGAGCTTCCGGACAAGATTGAAAAGACGGTAACGATTGAGCTTGAAGGAGAGCAGAGAAAGCTGTATGACGCATACGCAAAGCGGCTGAAACTGTATCTGGAAAAGCAGAGCAAAGAGGAATTTAAACAGAGCAAGCTGGAAGTATTGAAGGAACTCACAAGACTGCGCCAGCTTTGCTGCGGTCCGGAGTTATTTCTGGAAAACTATCACGGTGAAAACGCGAAGATGGATGCCTGTGTGGAACTTGTGAGACAGGCGGTCGACGGTGGACATAAGGTGCTTCTGTTCTCCCAGTTTACGAGCGTGTTGGATGAAATTGAAAAGGCACTTGCGAAAGAGAAAATCGAGGATCACCGAATTGATGGAAGCGTGTCGAAGGAGCAGAGGATCCGGCTTGTGGATTCCTTTGAGACGGACGATGTTCCTGTGTTCTGTATTTCCTTGAAAGCCGGTGGTACAGGACTGAACCTGACGGCGGCAGATATCGTGATCCACTACGATCCATGGTGGAATGTTGCTGCGCAGAATCAGGCAACAGACCGTGCGCACCGGATCGGTCAGAGGAACACGGTGACGGTCTATGACCTGATCGCGGAGAACACGATCGAGGAGCAGATTAAAAAGCTTCAGGAGAGCAAGAGTGCTCTTGCGGAGGAGATCTTGTCTGGAGAAGGAATCCAGAGTATTGTACTGGATCGGGATGAGATTTTGAAGATGCTGTAAAAGTGTATTGCCGCTTCAGATAAGCTGGGGTAGTGCATTCAGAAGAAGTAAAGGTCACTTGGCCCCCATTGATCGGTGGGAGTCATGTGACCTTTGTCTTATTCACGGAATTTTCTACGATAAACTTGATTGAGTAATGTGGTGAGAAAATTCCTTTTCGATATCTTTTTGGCAGACGGGATGAAGCGCGGATTCCACCAGAATAAAGTTTAAGATCTTCCCCTGTGCATTCTCAATCCTGAGCTTC